>Ga0209168_10000228_pt1 | contig 62822 bp, 67 predicted proteins | sample Coa_R1_FD_187156 | JGI IMG/M metagenome (GOLD analysis project Ga0209168, IMG submission 187156) | Surface soil microbial communities from Centralia Pennsylvania, which are recovering from an underground coalmine fire - Coalmine... | ecosystem: Environmental > Terrestrial > Soil > Unclassified ...
TTACGTTCAGTTTTACTGATCATTATGAGCTCCCTTCTTTTTTTGTTTCTTCAACTAAAAAGAAGAGCTCATTTTTTTTGAATAGTCAATCCTGGAGAGAACTTTCAATTATTTGACGAAGTCCTGTAAAAAATTATTTTTTACCTCCTGATGATACGCATCAAGCGCCTCACGATATAGAGTAATATATTCTTGCCTCCGCGTAGCCCATTCATCATAAGGTTCTTTATAAACATTACCCTGACTGAGTAAAGGCACGATCCCTTCGGCTAAAATCCTAAAAAAATCAAATTCGGTTTCAGCCGTATCTAATTGCCATCTAAAGTACTCTAGTTCTTTATATCTATCACTCAATAGACCTTGTGTGTTTTGCTTTGCCATTCTTGCTTAACCATATTCTAACGTTTACCTATTAGCCCAACGATACAAAAGCATACCACAGCTTAACACGCAGCAATACATAAAAAACCAAAAACATGATCTGTAAGCACTTCCCAAAAAAATGTGGGAAATTTCCCAAGTCTCCCCCAATTAACCAAACATGCCACTCTTCGCTATAGCATGATTGTTATGAGCAACAAAATTAAATTTTCTCGACACACATCACCTCTGCCACCAGCATCACCTGATTCCGCGTTACTAGGATTTTTTCTGTTACTGCGCCAAATCGACAAACGTAACAAAAAAATAGCAGAGAAAAATGAAAGGAAACATGACCAGCAAACAGAACAAGCAAAAAAAGCACACTAACGCGTATGCCACCCTCTTTTACGCACAGAGAGTTTATTTAAATAACAATGACCGGTACGACACCGGCCAAACTTATAAGGAGTATCCTATGTCAGTTAATTCTAAATTCACCTGCAATAAGCAGGAGTGCATCATGAATAAGCTCTTACTTTATATGCACGAGACTATGTTGGAACACAGACAGTCCTCGAAACGCAACACCCCTACTTGCCGGGGACAAAAAGGCAATGCGTCTTGCCAAAATATAACTATTAATACCCCAACTAATAAAAATGGCCGGGATTAACCACGACCAATGACAGGACTGATATGTTTTATACTCATAATACTAACAAAAATTGGCGTCCACCGCTACGTTTAACACGTCTAATATTTTGCGAATTTCTACAACGAGTTGCTAACTCCACTGGATTGCAACCGCGCAGGAACGGTAAGGGGTACATTGCTCGTTGTCCAGCACACAAAGATAAAAAACCTAGCCTTTCAATTTGCGAGGGCGATGACGGTAAAATTCTTATGCGCTGTCATGCAGGCTGTACCTTTAATGAAATATGCAGCGCTCTGGGTATAACAGCACAAGACCTATTTCCTCGCAATAGGAGAACCAACAGATGAACAACGCTGTGCAAGCAACATACCCCTACAGCGATGAACAAGGTAACCTACTGTACGTGAAATACCGTACAGTAGGGCCAGATGACTCTAAACGCTTTTATTATGAGCACGTTTTAGATGGCCAGCTCGTCAAAGGTTTGGGTGAATGTAGAAGGGTATTATACTGGTTGACCGAGGTGCAAAAGGCCATTGTAGAAGAGCGCACTATTCACCTTGTTGAAGGTGAGAAAGACGTTGAAACGCTGCGCAAATTCGGCTTTACAGCAACCACCGCACCCAGTACAACAGAATGGCGCGACGAATTTACTGAGATGCTCAATGGTGCCGATGTTGCGCTTTTTCATGATTACGACAAAACAGGCTTAAAACGCAGAGATATGCTCTGTGCAAAACTATATGGCAACGTCAAACGGCTACGTGTTGTTAACTTGCCTGGCCTGGAATATAGCGATTCTCACGGCAAAGATATTACTGATTGGTTCGAGATGGGCACTACCATTGAACAGCTACTCGATATTGTGAATAAGACGCCCGATTACATGCCACCCGGGATACTGCGCGTTGTGACTATTGATAAGCTACTTAGTCTAGTATTACCTGAACGAGAAATGTTACTTGCTCCATTTTTACCAAGCCAAGGACTTGCAATGTTATTCGCAAAGCGCGGAGTAGGAAAGACCTTTGTGGCATTGGCCATAGCCTATGCAGTTGCAAGCGGTGGCACATATTTACGTTGGTCTGCACCCAAGGCAAAGCGTGTACTATATATAGACGGTGAAATGCCTGCAGTATTAATGAAAGAAAGGTTATCCATGATCAAGAATATGAGTAATCTCGTTCCGGCTGACGGTTTTTTAGAGATACTCACACCCGATTTACAAGAAGGACCAATGCCCGATCTATCTACTAAAGAGGGTAGGCAGGCTCTTGAGGCATTAATCGAAAATTTTGATTTGATAATAATAGACAATATCTCATGCCTATTTAGGAGTGGCAGCGAAAATGAATCAGAAAGTTGGCAGGAAGCGCAAGAATGGGCACTCGATTTACGTCGACGTGGCAAATCGGTCTTATTTGTGCACCATGCAGGTAAAAATGGCGTACAACGCGGTACAAGCAAACGTGAGGATATTCTCGATGCGGTCATTTCGCTTAAACAACCCGAAGACTATAAGTCAGAAGATGGCGCTCGGTTCGAGGTACATTTTGATAAAGCACGCCATTTTTCCGGAGAAGATGCGCGCCCATTTGTCGCACAACTGACACAAGAAAATGGCATCTATTGCTGGAAAATTTCTGGCACTGCCGAAGATGAGGAAATAGCAAAAGTAGCAACTATGAGAACCAGTGGCAGTACCATCGAACATATTGTCGAAAAAACAGGCCGCACCAAGTCACAAGTAGAAACGCTCATAAAAAAGGCAAAAGAACAGAGGCTATTATAAACAGGACAGACATTTCCGATTTTCCGATCGCCTATATTTTCGGAAAATCGGAAATAATGGCGATAACACCGAAATATAGAATGATTAGGCACGTTTGGTATACTTATATTCACACATGAAAGGATACACCTATGAACAAAATCGCTGACTACTTGACCATTAAGGACGCCGCACAATTTCTTGGCGTAACACCCAACACGTTGCGCAACTGGGAAAAGAGCAAAAAGATCTCGGTCTATAGAAACCCGCAAAACACCTATCGTTTGTACAAGAAGGAAGACCTGGAACAATTGCTCAATAACATCAAGCTTGTGCATAACGCATGAAGGCAATTATATTTGCCCGCGTATCAAGCAAAGAGCAGGAAGACGGCCAGTCTATTCCTGCTCAGACCCGGCGCCTCACCGAATACGCATTAAAAAAGGGCTTTGAAATCGATAGCACATACCAAGTGACTGAGTCTTCAATTAAGGAAACTCGTAAACAGTTTAACCAAATTGTTGAGTATATCAAAAAATCGAAGCATCCCTACGCGCTCATTACTGATACCGTTGACCGTCTGCAGCGCAGCTTTCGCGAGACACCTCAGCTTGATGATCTCAGGCGTCAAGGAAAGCTTGAAATACACTTTTTACGCGAGGGATTGATTATTGACCAAACGTCAAATAGCGCGCAGCTTTTGCAATGGGATATCGGAGTACTCTTTGCCTCAAGCTTTATTCGGCAACTCAGTGACAACGTCAAACGCAGCCAAGAACAATGTATCCGCAACGGCCAATGGACCTCTAAAGCACCCTATGGATACAAAAACGTTTCCCTGCCATCCGGTCAAAAAACGATAGAAATCGAACCCGAACAGGCAGCAGTTGTCAGTAAGATGTATGAGCTCTACGCGCTAGGAAATCATTCGCTACAAACTATTGCTGAAAAAATACGTGCACTTGGCTCTGTAAAATCTGCCCGCGGCAAAACGGTAACCGCACGAACCGTTGAAGTCATTTTGAATAACCCTTTTTATATTGGTATCATGCGCATTAAAGGAAAACTTCACCGTCATAACTATCCACCCCTAATCTCAGAATCTTTGTTTAATAAGGTGCAGGAGCTACTCAGAGGCCATAATAAAGCACCCGTACAATACGCCGGTAAACCGATACTGCTGCGCGGCATGATCAAATGTAAAAATTGTGAGGGAACTGTGTGTGGCGATATTAAGAAACAGAAGTATGTCTACTACAGCTGCCACAATACCAAGCGAATCTGTGTCAAAAAATGGGTTAGGGAAGAAGTGATTTTGAACGAGCTACTTACTCACTTTGATAACATCCAATTGACTGATGACCAAATTTCAGACGTTATTGAAGCAATCAAAGCGTATGAGTCCGAGGCACAATCATCTATGAAAAAACTTCGAACTCAACTTGAGCACCGGCTTGCCTTGGCACGTGAACGGATATCAAAATTAGTGGACATGCATGTCGATGGCAAAATTGACGCACAAACGTATCGTGTAAAACTGGATGAATATAATCGAGAACAACAATTGGTATCTGCTGAACTCAAATCATGCGAAGAGATATATACCGCTGAGCATGTTACCGCCCAGGAAGTACTTTTACTGGCCCGTGAAGCCCGAGAAATCTTTGAAAGTTCGAAGTTGGACGAAAAACAGCAACTTTTGAATTTCTTCTTTTCGAACTTAACGCTCGATCGCGAAAAGCTCGATGTAGAGCTGCGAGAACCGTTTAATTTGATGTCAAAACATGAGGATCACCTCATATGGCGGGACTGACGAGACTCGAACTCGCGACCTTCCGCGTGACAGGCGGACGCTCTAACCAACTGAGCTACAGTCCCTTATATATATTTGACAAGTCCTTTAAAGAACTGGCCGCGCCATACGAAGCTTGCCAAGGCGGACTTGTCCTCCGAAGTTTTAACGAAGGAGGAAGCCCTGGATAAGCGAAGTATGGCTCCTCGGGCAGGACTCGAACCTGCGACCCAACGATTAACAGTCGTTTGCTCTACCGACTGAGCTACCGAGGAATGATGTTTCAAAGATAAATTTAATCCATTATGAGAAGATGGCGTAGCCCGTCCGACTTCGCTGAAGCTACGTCGTGACACCACGCCATAGCGCTACGCGCGACGGCGGGTGGTGGGCGGTGCAGGACTCGAACCTGCGACCCCCAGTTTGTAAGACTGATGCTCTACCAACTGAGCTAACCGCCCGCTTCTATTTCAATAACATCCCAAGATTGTAAATGAAAAAGGTGCCAAAGTCAAAGAGATTTATTTCCTTTTGTCAGTACCATACAGTACTTTAGGGCATGCATATCGACGTCTGTTTTTAGATGGACCTGTTGATAAAGTCCTTCCGGCTCACAACTGACAATACGACCCAATAAAAGGCCGCGGGGAAAGACTAATCCTTCGCCGCTGGAAAGGACCATGTCACCTTCAATCAACTGTTCAAGATGACTTACATACGTCAGTACCGTATCACAATCGGTATTACACCCTTTATGAATGCCATGCACCTGCGTACCCGCACAATAACCTGCTACTTTGCAACCACTATCAGTCACTAATTGTATTTTGCTGTACCATGGATAGACCTCTAGTACGCGTCCGATAAGATGATTTTTGTAAACCGCCACCATGTCCTTTGCAATGCCATCACGCGACCCACGGTCAATCCAACAAAAATGGCCCTGCGACGTTAATTGTTTCATCAATATCTGTACAATGGGCCCCTGTAGCTCATACTGGCGTGCAAAGGCTACCTGTTCTTGCACATCTTGCGTGTAATCCACTATACCTTGTAAGCGGATCAAATCGGCTTTCAACTGATCATTTTCTTGCTGCACTACCGAAAGTTTCGTGGTCAATGCAGAGGAACTGGTCGCATATGTCTGCAACGCGCCTAGTGCGTCAACCATAAAATGCTGGATACGCAATACGGGATAGACAACGAGTGAACTCATACAACCAGCCATCGTTGACCAACAATGTTGAGAGCAGAGCACTATAATAAGACCAATCATGCTGAGCGCCACAACAAGGCCGCGTATTTTTCGCATGCGTATCATACTCATCACCTTTATATTGCTACAATGTTTAATATCTTTTTGATATCTGTAGTATACGCAAACAGATAAAGATTGAAACAAGCATACGTTTAAAATGTATAGCAAAAGGAACAGGTTGGAGAACCTTGAGTATCTACACCGACCTTAAATGCCATAGACCTATCGCGCAATTTATCGTCAAGCACCCGATTTGCCGCCACGCCATACAGCGCACCAAGACCTGCGCCAGCTACCACTTGAGAAAGGAGATGTCTGTTACAGCCGACAAACGTGAGTCCTATTGTTGTTGCCAACAGCCCGAGTGGAATCGCATATGCCGGACCATACCGCATACCGTACAAAACGGCGGTGTAGGTAGATTCAGACACGTGCCCTGATGGAAAGCCACCATATGCGCGATTTTCGCACGAAAATTTCTCATTCCACGGACGCAAGCAGGCGTCAAACTTAAATTTTTTGATCAACGTTTTGCCCCAAATGACAAAGGGTAAACCCAACAACAACATACGGCTCGTCTCGCGCATCTCCAGTTCTTTTGATAAAAAAGCCTGTGAACCTAAAAAGAGAATGGGGGCTCCAATCAACAATTTACACGCATCATGACACCAATGAGGCAACTGATTTTTATTTTTGTGGTGCACCGGATCATAAAAATACCGCTGTATATCATCATCAATCATGCGGGTACCAATAAAGAGAGGAAACATACTGGCAATAATGGCAAATGAGTCCCATGAAATAATGTTTTTATTGAGCAAGAACATATCTTTCATGATGCCGCCCATAAATTTTGACGCCTTCGTGACACCGTCTGGATATCGTGCACGCGGTTTGCGTATGGTTAGTTCATCAAGGGTTGGTAATCGTCTATTGAGTACATATTTTTTTTGTTTTGGTACTGGCGCATGTGGTGAGATAGTATGCTGTGATGCGGCCGCTATAGTACAAGCCGATACGAAGAATGATAGAAATATCAATCCAATCATGTATATGCGTATGTCCATCCGCGCAAACCCCTTCATGCGGCACCAACAATATCCCTACTGACGATCGTAGCGCCAATAGGGACCATAAAACAAGGGTTCGGCTTTGGGTCTAAAAACCCTGTGGATGTAGCGTATGCCATGCGGTATTTTGTTCATACGCATGAGCAACACGATAGAGCAGACTTTCCGATAGATGTGGTCCTATAAATTGAAAACCGATAGGCAATCTGGTCTTTGTTTGCCCACACGGCACAGACAGTGCAGGAATACCGGCCAAATTCACTGAACAGGTGAAGTAATCTTGTAAATCTATCTGCAGTTTATCCATATCATACGCACCGATCTTGAATGCGGGCATTGGATTGGTTGGCATCACTAACAGATCAACCTCTTTAAACGTATCGATAAATTCTGCACGTATCAAACGCTGTACTTTTTTTGCATTTTGATAAAATTCGCTCGCATGACCAGTAGATAGTACATAGTTACCCACAATGATACGCGCCTTTACTTCCGCGCCAAATCCATCATGCCGCGTGCTTGCATACATCTCATGCAATGAGTGCGCCTGTGTATTGCGCAGACCATAGCGTACGCCGTCAAACCGTGCCAAATTGGATGCGGCCTCTGCGCGGCTGATAATAAAATAGGCCGCCGCTGCATACTCAAGGGTAGGCAATGAAACTTGCTTAATAGTTGCACCCAATTTTTGCAGTTGGGCAACCGCCTCTTCTATTGCAGAGGTAATTTCTGGATCCATACCGGACGCATTGAGTGCATCGTGTACCACACCGATGCGCAATCCTGCAGGCAGTGTTGGCTGTAATGAGGAAGTATAATCTTGCGCGGCGACTTTCAGGCTGGTCGCATCATGAGTATCATGACCTGCAATTACTGATAACACAAGAGCGTTATCATAGACCGTGCGCGTTAACACCCCAATCTGATCCAATGATGACGCATATGCTACTAAGCCATACCGGGAAATCAAGCCATAGGTTGGTTTTAATCCGACAATACCGCACAGGGATGCGGGCTGACGTACCGAGCCACCCGTCTCTGACCCGAGTGCCCATGGTACCAATCCAGCCGCCACAGCAGCAGCAGATCCGCCACTTGAACCACCGGGTACTCGCGTAGTATCCCATGGATTATGTGCTTTTTTATATGCTGAGGTTTCTGTTGAACTACCCATGGCAAATTCATCCATATTGGCACGACCAATCAACAAGGCACCACTATGCTTAAGCCGTGCAATGGCAGTGGCATCATAGGTAGAGCGAAAATGCTCCAATATTTTTGAGGCACACGCGGTAATGCGATCTTGTTGACAGATATTATCTTTAATCAATCCTGGTATGCCACTTAAAGGGCTTATACCTTGTGATGCGTGTAGAATAGATTCAGCATCGAATAATTCAAGAGCACTGCCTAGATTGCGATCAAACGCTTGGAAGCGCTTGAGAGAAAAATCAAGTAACTCGTGTACCGCAATCTGTTTTGTATCAACAAGTTGACGTATTTCTTTAATTGATGAAAAAGGGGTGATAGACATACTGATTATCCAGACTATGCGTTGCTATTCATTCTGTTCTAAAATACGCGGCACTATGAAGTAATTTCCCTCACGCTCGGGCGCTTGGCGCAGTAACGGCTCTGCGTCTACCGCCTCGACCGTATCAGCACGCACTACATTGGATAGTCGAGTCGATGGCTCAGTCACATCACGAGCTACCTGCGTTACGCGATGTGCATAATTCAATACATCTTCTACATGCTTGATCATGCCATCCAACTCATGATCATAAATTGCCATGCGGGACATCTGTGCCAACAGGAGAATCTCTTGTCTACTGACGGTAGCCATAGTACCTCTTTTTTAAATAACTTTTGTTTTCCATCGTTGCCCGCGAAATCGATTAATAAACACCAGGCTCATAATTGCGCATCCGGCATAAAAGGTACCGTATATTAACACAAATTGAATACCGGTATGCGCTATTTCAAGCTGACTAAACATGTATGATACTGGAATAAAGAAACATACAAATACTGCTACGCGTACCATCATTACCAGACGTACATTACCAGTAGCCCTGAGCGCACCAGCAAGAACCAATTGTAGCACATCAAAAAACACAAGTATACCCAAGAACGGATACGCAAATGCAGCCAATTGGGTAAATTTATCTTTTTGATCAAAGAGTTGTACCACCGCCTGAGCATACACGGCCAAAAACATCACAAGCACCGCTACCATGCACCCGCTCAACAAAAGAATTTTTTTAATATTGCTTTTAATACCGGTCCAATTATGTCCTCCATAATCATTGCTCACGAGCAAGGTAACAATTTGCGCAAAAGCGACTGCAGGCAAAATAGAAAAACGTTCCATATCTTTAATCACTGAAAAAGCAGCGGCACCCTGTTTGCCCATAACACATACCAGCTTGCTCAGCCATACGTACGTCAACGCCACGGTTGCCTTATCAATCATGACTGGCACACTCAGTACCAATAACCGCTTTATCCATGAAATATCGTCAAACAGAGAAAAAAGTTCAAGGCCATATTTACGATTACCCGGATTTAAAAATACATACGCAATCGCACACAGAGCCATCACTCCGTGCTGTATAATGGAGGCAATCGCAGATCCTTGTAACCCCATCGGTTCAAAGCCACCATTGCCAAAGATCAAGAGCCAATCAAAAAAAATAAACATCACTGTACCGATCACATAGATTGCCATAGGCACTTTTGTGTTTTTAATGCCACGCATAAAACCTAAAAAACTGGAGGCCACAAACATGAAAAATAAGCTGACCGCCTTCATACGCAAAAAAGGTGTTCCCAGTAGTACCATTTTTTCAGATACACCATACCAGGTGTATATTAAGGGCGCACCCACATACAACAAACTGGCGACTACACTACCAATAGCGACATTGAGCCAAAATGCATCACGCACTGATCTGCCCACATCTTTAAAATCACCCATACCATTGAAATTACCACATAAAACCAAGGTACCGACTGATACTCCTTCGGCTATTTTAGTCAAGAGATGAATAAGCGTACCCGTGACGCCCACGGTAGCATACGTAGTTGTTGATTTGAGCGATCCAATAAAATAAGCATCCACCCAGAATGGTAAGGAATAGATTAAAAAGGCAGTGATAAACTCGGGCAGGAAGTATCTGAAAATCCGCTGGTACGACTCGCCTTCTTGATCATATATGATTTTTCCAATAAAACGAGGCATAAATCTGTTGCTCATCAATTATCCTTTACTTTTACCCGATGGTACTTTATAAATATGCTATCCATTGTACCGCAATATATATTAAAACAAAGTGGTTGTTAGGTTATGGTGTATCAGGCCTGCGCATAAAAACCAATTTGCGCTTTTTGCTGCCGACGCTATAGGGCACTTGCTGCACAACAAACGGCTTTTCTTTATCTAATGGCTGCCAATCCACCGCCGCCCAGTAGACTAACCGTGCATCTTTGTACCGGCATCCGGGCTTAAATAAGCGCAACAATTCATCAGTATGTAACGAGGCACGCGCACAAAAGAGGTCTATATGATCATCAGTTGTACGCAAAAAGGTACGCCAATCATGCGGATAAATTTCCACATTATCTAATTTCAATCGCTCAATCACTAGATCCAGAAAATTAATTTTTTTATGATTCACTTCCATAAGAATAACGCGTACATGAGGATATTTTATGGCGAGCGGAATACCGGGAAATCCAGCACCTGAGCCCACATCACAGAGAGTATTGATAGTATGCATATCCAGGGTACGGTCTAACACCAATGAATCTTGAAAATGGTATTTAATGGCGGCTGAGGGAGCCGTAATGGTAGTCAAATTAATATGTTCACTCCATTCAATAAGCAGAGCTAAAAAGTCTGCGCATTGACGTTCTTGCGCGCCAGATAACTGTTCATTCACGGCGAACGTCTGCCAGAGAGTACGTACTCGGTCATCAAAAAGGGTTATTATATCCATTATGCATCCTTGCAAATCTATTTTTTACCCGTCTATTGGGATAGTGCACCATCCATGCAGTTAACCGAAAAACCATAGCTTTTGTGTGTGTAGCTATGATACAGTGGCACGTATACAGGAGTGGAATTATGAACTATATAAATCGAGTGTTCAGTATAGCATGCTTTATCATTTGCCTCCAATTATATGCCGATGCAAATATTACCGTTTTTTTTCGTGAATTTCCTACCGATTCTGCTGCTCATGCGCAATATACTATGGAAAAATCATTTGGCAATCCCAAAAAATTCGCCCGTACTCAACTCGAAAGCATTGTATGCCGGAATCTACGTGCCGGTATTTGGGGCACCTATGCTGGCTTTGTTGCATTATCAAACGCTGATGGCCAAATGACCTTCCCGCGCAAACATGAGAAGGCAGAATTATTGATAATCATAACACCAAAAATAACGCCCATTATTATGTTTGAGCAAACCGTACATCATTGGGAATTAGCCCCTGATGCACCCGTTGCCATGTATCGTTATAAACGCAAACAAGACGATGAAACACACCAATTTTATTGGCAAGTTAAACCGATGGAAACAATAGTCAACAACATTATTCCCCACGAGGGACTGGTACTGCTGGCCAAACCGGATCATCTGTATGTACCACTGGGAATTACCATTACACACGAAACACCGAATTTATTATTGCCACCCATCTACGTAAAACGAGGCTTCAATTTAGTATCAAATTCCTTGTATCTGCTCAACATTAATCATTTGTTTGATCATGCACGCATTAAGGATAAGCTAGAGCCTCTGCGAATGACCACTCAAATTGCGGGGTAATTCTACTACGCTAAAGCTTCGAAGAACAAGGCCCTTACTGTGCCTGCGGTACTTGCAACAGCTTGTCAACCAACTGTCCTACTGACTTCCAGCCCAGCACAGTACCCTTTGACCGCTCCTGGACCAAGTCGCCCCCGTAAATTAAGTAGCCATCTTCAGGATTCTTTTTGGCAAGCTCTGACCAGGCAACGAGGTTGTTAAAAAAATCAGAGGCTATGGTTTCTCCTGATTTGATTTCAATCGGATACAAGTATTGTGAAGCTACTTCAATTATCGCATCAACTTCTAGACGACCATTCAAATCACGCCAATAATAGAGTGATGGTCTATCACCTAAATTACAAAATTGCTTATAAAGATCTGCAATAATAAAGCATTCAAAAAGACTGCCCCGAAAGCTATTTAAGGTCAATGCTGACGGTGAAGCTATGTTAAGAAGCGCACAGGCAAGCCCCGTATCATAAAAATAGAGCTTTGGTGCTTTGGTCAGTCGTTTATTGAAATTATTAAAATGTGGCTGCAATAGAAAAATAATGTAGCTTGCTTCAAGGATAGCAATCCAACGACGCGCAGTAGTCACACTTATCCCACACACGGCAGCCAAGTCTGATAAATTTAATTGCTGACCAATTCTTCCTGCACATAATTGTAAAAACTTTTGGAATGCGCCCAAATCACCAACATCCATTAATTGTCGAACATCCCGCTCAATATATGTTTGTATATATGAAAGATATAACGTTCTCGGATTTGATTGTGCAACGTACAGACCAGGATATCCACCTTTAAACATAGCTTCATCAGAATCTCTTGGCACAATGTTATTAACGGTAAGTTCATGTAATGAAAATGGCAGAAGCGTTAAAATGCCAACGCGGCCTGCCAAAGATTGAGTAATAGCTGCATTCATTAAGAAATTCTGCGATCCAGTCAAAATAAAATAACCCTGTCTCTTTTTTTCATCTGCCTCAATCTGGATGTAGGACAATAAGTCGGGTGCATATTGAAATTCGTCAATGATAATACCATACTCATTCTCATGCGTTCGTAAAAATTTGCGCGGATCGGTACGAGCCAGCTCTCGATTATCAAGATCTTCTAGCAGCACATATTTGTGCTGGGGAAATGTCATGCGGGCAAAGGTCGTTTTTCCTGACTGCCGGGGCCCAAGAATGGCAATAGCGGGAAATTTGGTATAAGGCTGTATAATTTTTGAAAAATCACGAGCAAACATGGGTATTCCTTTCCAATTTTGAAGGTGTCTAAACCTGAGATTACCCTATTTTGTGCGGATTGACTATTGAAAGTTAAATTTGCACAAATGACCCCTAGAGAGTGACCAGATCGATGAAAAAAGCTGTGCTTAGGTTTGCTTTTTTATAGATATAAAGCCTTCCTAGCTATCCTACCCCCCCACCCCCCCATATACAAACTGAATATAAATGATATACTTATAGATATATACCTGTCCGCCTTCGCATAAGGCTATGGCGTGATAAATTGGAGGAAATACCTATGTTTAACCTAAAAAACAGCTTATTTACTATCATCGCCCTGGCGACGGGGACAATGACCCTTGCTTATGAGTTTTTTAACCCGAAACTGATCATTAAAAATATATCTAATGAGACGCTAACCCTGCACGCATCAGATAATCTCATCACACAGCTCAAATTAGAAAATAGCCCATTATTACATATGGCAGGACATTATCTGAAGCCTCAAGAAGTACCATCGGTAGAACCAGTAAATATGATTGTACTTAACCCCAATGAAAGTCTTATATCAAATTCTGTAAATATATGTCTGAGAAATAATGATACTCAATTATTGTCCCCAAGAACCTATGCCGAGTATCGCCGCAATGATGAAATAAAATCAATATTCGATAGCATAACAAAAGATATAAAACCGATCGTTACAAGAGAAGTAAAAGAACAAGCCGAAAATTCGGAAAAGGATATTATGATCTGTGTGGCGCCAATGCTCATGGAAATTTATCCGCCAATTCCATATCTAGCGATAATCAAGACAGAATTGGTAGATCGCGCGTAATTAGCAAGTACTTAAAGTGAAGGAAACAGTATGAACCTAAAAAACAGCTTACTGACTATCGCCTTGGCAATCGGCACCATTACACTCGCGCAACAAAACTTTACGCCAAAACTAATTATCAAAAACATGACTGGTGAAACCATCACCTTTTGCGCACCAGAAAATGCCATTGCGCAACTCAAGGCATACAACAGCCCACAACTGCATACTTTCACTATCCAAGCATGGGTTGAAGAGGATAATTATGAAGAAACGCTTGAAATCATAGAATTTAGCAGAATCAAACTTAATCCAGATGATACGCTTACTTTAGACTCTATCCCTGAATATCTGACCAATCAGTACACCAAATTTTTATCGCCGCAAGCATATGCGGCATATAACGCTGATTTAGGTCTGGTGGCACCAGGCAGTTATCTGCCAGATGTAAAACCATTTATTCACACAGACGCACTCAAACAGAAAATAGAAGCACAAGAGGACATTGTTATTCTGTTGCAAAAAAGTGAATATGCGCATGAAGCGGGTGGCACACTGCCACGTCCTTGCGAACCGCATGAACAATATCTGGAAATTTTGCCTATGTGCGGATAAAAGCACACAATTTTTAAAAAACCTCGCACCCTAAGCAGTGCGGGGTTTTTTATTGCATGCCACCGGTGATATTTGATATGGTGTCAAAATATAATCATATAAAAAGGAATATCGATGAAACATAGCACATATTTTTTACTCTCTGCATGCCTTATCATGGGCACCATGCAAGCAGATCAATTTGAACCGACCATTACGATAAAAAATAATAGCTCCAAGCACTTATCGCTGTACATATTCGATTTTATAAACGGCAAACCTATTGCGGCAAAATCAAATCCTTATGGTTTACCAAAAGATCATGAACGCACCTTTCACCAAAAACGAGTAAATATGTTTTATCTTTCTGAGGATTCTACACTAAGTTACGACGATATAAAAGCCAAGGGTTGGTGTCTTGTTGACAGCCGAAGCAACTCGGCTGAAAAATGCTGGTCAAATAGAACCGATGGTAAGGAAATCTACAGAATATCTCCCTGCTCAAGCCCACTTATCACGCAAGCACACATGCACCAGGCAGAACGCGAACACAATGATATTGTAGCCTCCATCAGCACAGGCGAATCACAACCATTGGTCGGCTCGGTGGAATTGGTGCCACGTCGCGGCTATTTGGGCTCCATTTGGCATAGCACCAAAAGTTTTGTGGGCTCCTTTTTTGGCAGACCGTAGAAGCTATTTTTTATACTGATCCTCAAAGAGCCGCTTAATTTCACTCACCTGCGTCACCTCATCCGGCCCTTTATCAGGCCGATACCCAATAAAGCGCGGAAAACGCAATGCATAGCCAAGCGCATCTGCCGTTTTTGCCGCGGTATGTAGCGGAGATTTGGTGATTTCATCGGCAAAAATTTCGCACACGATATCCGGCATAGTCCAGACCGCGGGCATTAATTCTTTGGCACATTCCACGTCATGCGGCTGTGTTTTGACGGCAACATGGTCACACTTTTCTTTTAATTCTCGCCATTGCACATCAGTCAGCCCAGTGCCCACTTTTGCTATCGTTTGATACAGATCTTTTGATTTGTTATAAACGCCTACTAAAAAGGCACCGATACCAAATTTGGCACGTTTGCCGCGCCCCTGGTAATAGCCCAAAATGACACAATCAAGGGTATCTTCTAATTCACCTTCTTCGTGCCGCTTTAATTTTATCCAGTTAAAATTACGCTTACCGGGCGTGTACACTGCATCGGGCCGCTTGACCACCAGCCCCTCTAACCCTGCAGCAATGTTCTCATTAAAATAGTCATTGAGCACTGTGGCAGAGCTAACCACTTTTTCTTCAATAAGATTAATGACGGTATGGTCAGCGTTTTTAAGCAACTTACCCAACTGCGCATATCGCTCATCATGTGGCGTATCTAAAAACGACTGGCCATTATAATAAAGCAGATCAAACACAAACACCTGTAACGGTAAATCCTGCGCTGCCTGTGCTATGTCATGTTTTCGTTTGCGCTTGACCGTTTCTTGAAATGGTAAAAAGGCGCCCGTATTGGGATCAAATCCAATCGCTTCCCCTTCGCAAATAAGCGTATCTACATCCAATGCGGCAAATGTGGGTAGAATATCAGGAAACATGGCAGACATATCGAGCAGATTGCGAGAAAAAAAATGTACCTGCGGCGTTTTTTTAGTTTTATCGACATGAATCTGAAGTCGAAACCCATCCAGTTTTGGCTGCGCAATACAGGTGCCAATTTTCTCAATAATCGCAGCCGCAGTTTTCAACCGCTCCGCTGCTGCAGGCCGGATTGGAATGCCGATCGCAATAGTCTGTTTTTGCAGTGCCTTGATACCGTTTTCTTTAAGCGTGGCTGCAATGCGGCCAATATCAACACAGATGTTGAAAGCATGTTCTATAGTGGTGCGCAGGGATTTATCACCGCTTGACATCCAAGAAAGCGCATCAATAATCGTCATTTCAGAAAACCCAAGGCGCAATTTACCCAAAATAATGCGCACTATGTATTTGGCTGACACTGTATCTAATGAGCTCAGCAGATCTTGTACGGCAGTTGCCTTCGCTTCTTGAGAACCGGTCCCTTCTATTTCTTCAATGGCACATAACTGCTCATACACCTGCATCACCGTTAATGAGTCACGCGCTTTCCAAGAACCCCCTGCCACCAGCTCACCTAAATCACCCACCTTTTTCATATGCTGCTTGACCGCAGACTCTGTACTATCGAGCATATGAGCAACTATGCCAATCATACTTTTTTCAGCAATGTTAAATTGGGTACCAATATAGGGCGGATGCAGCTGGCCAAGCGATAGATTGCAGATAATTTCTGCCTCTTGTGCAGTAGCCTGCGCCATCAGCTGTGCCAACAACTTGGTCATGTTTATTCTACTCGGTTCTTGTTCAATAATTTCAAAATCGCGCGCGACATCTTTAAATTTCATACCTATCCTTACCTGGTTATTTTGGGATACTATACTATAAAAAAAGCGAACAAAAAGATAAATTTGGATAATAATCGCTTGACTATTATAAGATTGAAGTTCATAATGGCGTTTGCTGCAGCAAAGATATATAAATTCCTACTTTAACTATAGGAGCATATCATGGCTACTTACAGCAACATATCTAAACTTTCGTTAGGCGCACTGACCTGCATGGTCAGTGGTACAGCGCCAATCAACGCCACCTCCAGGACCATTCCGCACACCATCATATTTAAAAACACGAGTGATCGCGAACAGACTATATCCATCGAGAGTGAATATACACTCACCCGGCCTGATACACAGGTGGGCAGAGATTGTATAGTGCGGCCCATCGCACCCGGAAGAACGTTTACCTATGGGGGCAAGCGGTATGCGTTCAGCTATTTAGAGGTCAGACTTAATCCGGTACCAACTACTACTGATGGCATGGTAATTGTAGGTCTTGCTGACAACGTATCTGAAGTCACTATTTTTGATGATGATGCATATACAGTCAAAAACCGCGAAAGCTTTGACCATAAACTGCTCAAAGCGCGCGTTCGCATGACTGCAGCGCGACAAGCGACTGCTGAGAAATTTAGAAAAGCAGGCACTAAAATGCGTAACTTTTGGCATAAAACAAAAGACAAGATGGCAAATTTGTTCGGCCGCGCCAAGAAACAAACGCAGGAAGGTAAAGAGCATGCAGCGAAAGTTGTAGAACACACAACAGAACAATTAGCATACGGCTCTCAAAAAGCTATCGAGGGTCTTGGCTACGCACAAGAGCGAATCGCACAAGGCACTGCGCACGCAACGGAAAAAGCCGCGGAACTTGCACAAAATATCAAAGAGCAGTTTGAGCAAGGCAAAGAACAAACTCGTGAAGGCCTTGAACATGCGCGGGAATGGGCTAAAGAAAAAGCAGATCAGGCGGCAGAAAAAGCTGGTGAAATCGCCGAACGCGTAAAAGAAGGCGCTGAGCACGCAAAAGAACAGTTCGAAAGAGGCAAAGAACGGGCAAAACGCCATGCAAGAAGGCATGCGGACGATGATCATCATGACGACGATGAGACTCATGTCAACCAGACCTCCGCACAATTGCAGGCGAATGCAGAAGAACCTGAGCAAACCCAGGCAGCAATTAGGGAGCAACACATCAAAGAAGACTCATCTAGCTAACTGGTTCCCCAAAAATAGCTAATATCCCAGCCTCCACTGCCATGTGGAGGTTTTTTCTTGGAAAAACCGTACCTGCGCCAACCCTGGCGGCACCTGAAAAAACCTCCTATCTATTGATAAGAGAAAGTTGGATATTTTATAATAGAATTATATGGAAGTGTTCCTGGGAGGTTAATTCATGAAAAAAAGTATCGTCATTTTTGGCCTTATGGCTCTGTGTAGTGCTGTCGGCTTACTCCAGGCAGGGCCGGTGGGTATAGGCATACTAAATAAATCAGGATCAGCAATGGTATCTAAAGCCTATTATGCTATAGGGGGTGAGACGCCCGAAGAAAATACACCGGCAAATTCGATAAAGGGATACAACGCTGAGCTTCCCGGCTTGCAGCGAATAAGCATACGCACAAAAACATGGTGGGGATTTGGCAAAAATGAAGAGCACTTGCTTGATATATCCTCGTATCAGACTGGTGCACAATTTGTTTTTGACGGTACAAGGATCATCCCATACTCAGAATATAGCCAAGCACAAAAAACGAGTTCTAGCCAGAAACTCGCCGCACAACTAGCAGTAGCAGAACGCTTTGCAAAAACCAAAACCTGGTTCAGTAACCTATGGAAATCATTTAAAAAAGCAGTTACTAACCTTGTTACACGCGCTGCACCGGTAACACCTACCCCAACAGTAATACCAACACCCGTTACAAAAACATCAATGTCGCAAATACCAGCCAACACAACTATAAAATTCAAGAACGAAAGCCAAACACCGATCGCACTCGGATCGACTAATCCACGCCTATATATCCCACCTGGAGACACAAGCCGGAGTTACCTCCTGTTAAATAGTCTTAGACATGGTAATCTCAGCATATATACAGGATATAAGGACAATAATCAAAATTTTGAGATCATAAAAGCTTTTGAATGTGGTATGCAAGAATACATAGACTGGGCTTCCTCTGATCATAAAAATGATGAACTACTGATAATATTTACCGGTGACAAAGATTCTATCAGGATAAAGACGCAATGGCAAAACCCATACCTCGTTATACAAAATAAAAGTAGCAAAAAAATTGGATTTAGCCCCAGCAATCAAAGTCGATTGTATGACATCGTAGTGGATAGTAGAGTAGAATTTCCCCTCGAAAAAATATCTTCTGATGCCCTCTTAGGAGTGCGCGGTATACCTAACCAAAGCGTTACTGTCGATATCACACAGCATACGCAAACTGCCAAATACCATCGCGGAGAAGATCTCTACATAGAGGTAACAAATTCAACCACTGCCGGCCACATACTTGCATACACAGAACCAAAATGGATCAAAAAAACATATATCACACCGAAGATACAGCCAACACCCGTAAAGCAAAAACTTATTATAAAAAATGAGAGTAACTTTAAGATTTTATACACACGCTTTCAGGCCAGAACTTGGCCCATTGACTCAGGCAAACAAGACGTTTGGGATCTTAGTCAGAACGTGGCTAGCATTGAATTTGCAATTTCTGATACACCTACTCAGAAGATAACAGCTGATATTACAGTACTGCTGAAAGATGCCCCTAATCATCCTGGAAAAAATCTTTATATAGAAGTAAAGAATTCAGAATCACCACAAAGAATTGGATATGAGGCAAAATGGGTCAACAAATAAAATTAGGGGAAATGGAGTTATGAAGAAAATAATTATAATAAACGCACTGCTGTACACACTGATCGGCACTGGATTATTACAGGCAAATCCGCCAGCAATTGATGTATTTAATATATCTAAAGCATCTAAACATTTTGTACTTAAATTAGTGCATACACAAGGAAAATCAGCCCCGGTAACTAAAGGATTAACGGTACCTGTCAGCACCACAGAAAAACCAGCGACGCCCTATGAAGCCCCTAGCGACTATAATACTATACAATCAATACGTGTCCACGATACGAATATCATACTTGATCTACAACAATACTCTGAAAAAGTTGGCGTCGTCTATGATGGCAATGTATTAAAAGAAGAATCTGATTATAAACTATATAAAGCATCAAAATACACCGGCATCACACGACGTGCCGCAGTTGTTGCCATGGCGGCATTGTATACATACATCGTAAGTACCGGTGCTATATTGCGTACCTGGTGGAATAAACGGCGTGAAGGAGGCACGCCAGAGCTTATGCCTTCAGGCCTAGAACAAATAGAAGTGCATAATCATATGCCATTCGCAATCACCGTAGTTGGCGCAGGTGCACCACAAACAATAGAGACGCAACAATCTCATACTTTTGTCAAAACCTTAACACAACTAGATATATATAATGCTCCCGCACTAGAAACGCTTCTGGACATCATAGAGTTAAAAAAATATACCACAGCCTGGAAAGCTGGACATAACCTCATTGTTACCATTACACCACCTGGATGGTGGGCCCAGTGGCGTGGAAAAAAAATTAATTACACAATTGAGTGGAGAGCTGACGTTCTGCCGCCACAAACAGCGCTTGGCACCTTAGAAGAAGAGCAATAAAACTGCTTATGCAGGTTCTTTCAACTCATGCTTTTGCTTAAACAACCGCACAAAGGCCTGGTAATAGCGGTGCGCAGAATAGAGTGAAGCGAATGTCGTCAGGCTGAGCAAGAGCACTTCACCGCCATTCCACAGCATGGCATGCCCGCACAATAGTTCTGCTTGATAAGGATTTAAGATAATAATAAACAGCGTCACCATCTGCAGTGCGGTTTTTACTTTGCCCAGCACCGATACTTTCACCACGAAATTGCTTTCAAGGGCAATCTGGCGCAGGCCCATCATGAAAAATTCGCGACCAATAAAAATAATAACCCAGTAAAAATAGATTTTACCGGCCGCTAGCAACGATACCAGCGTCGCGTACAACAAAAATTTATCTGCTATCGGATCCAACATTTGTCCCAGCACACTCTCTTGTTTGAGTAGACGCGCAAGAACGCCATCAAAAAAATCAGTCAAACTCAGGAGTGCAAAAAGAGACGCGATGGCTGCATTTATCCAGAAAAGATTGAGCGGCAACAAATACACGATCAAAAAGGGTAAAAAGAGCGGAGAGCAGATAAGGCGTAGGATGGTGAGAATGTTGGGAATGGTGAATGTGTTGGACATAAATACTTTCTAAATTCCGTCTACGTTAAAACTACGACGGACTTTGTCGCTAATGATTTTAAATTTTATAGCAGTCCGTCTTCGCCAAGGCTTCTTCGGACAGTCTTCGCTTTGTTGGCAACATTAAAACCGTACACTATGTTTTCCTCAAGGGCGCCAGCCAGACGAAGCCTTGGCGAATCATATCAAATTACATACTTGAGTAGTCCAGCCGTCGCTTATCCGGGCCTCCCGGCTCGGCAAGCTATGGCGGACAGCCTTCGCCTTTTTTCAGCAAAATTTTTTAATTATTTTATGTCAATCCGTTAAAGAACTGGCCGTGCCAGCCGTAGCCTTGGCGAAGGCTGGTAGCGGTGCAGGGACTCGAACCCCGGACCTACGGATTATGATTCCGCCGCTCTAACCACCTGAGCTACACCGCCGCTATTTTTTATGTCAATTGCCCTTTAGTATAGCCTAAAAACCTAATTTTTGAACATTAAAATTGTTTAAGATGAAAGAAAAAATGGAACGCAAGAAAAAGAGCCCGGTTATGAGCGTCGCTACAATGCCAAGCATCATAGTCACGGCAAAACCTTGGATCGGGCCACTACCGGTATTATAGAGCACCAGTCCGGTGACAAAGGTGGTAATGTTAGCATCTAAAATGACACCCATCGCACCTGAAAACCCTGTATTGACTGCCGTTTTTAATGGCATGCCTTTTTGCAACGCTTCCTTGATCTGTTCGTAAATTAAAATTGATGCATCAATAGCCATACCAATAGTTAACACCATACCCGCAATACCCGGTAACGTGAGGGTCGCGCGTAGCCACGACATACCAACCAAAATGAGGAGCAAATTAAAGAGCAAGGTGATGAATGCAAATAATCCTGCAACACCATAATAAAACAAGGAGAACAACAACACCAAGAGTAACCCGACTATGCAAGAAATAATCCCCTTGCGAATCGATTCATAGCCTAATGAAGGGCCCACCTGACGTTCTTCTTCAAAGGTCACCGGCGCTACATACGAACCTGATTGCAAGAGCAATGCTAATTCACGCGTTTCTTGTAGGTCACGGAATCCGCCAGAAATTTGGCCACTGTCGCGAATCGCTGATTTTATCGAACCGGCAGAAATGACGATACCATCTAAAATAATAGCAACCAATTTACCAATATTGCGCGAAGTAAGGTCATAAAATTTTTGCGCCCCTTCTGGATTAAAGGTAAAATTCACGACTGCCTCAGTGCTCCCTTCACCACCTAAGCCTGCACGCGCATCTTTTAAATATTTGCCCGTAATATCAGTATATTTAGACACAAGGTAATAATAGGGAGGCTGATCGCCCCGTGTTTTGCCTGGCAATATTTCTTTATCACCCGGTAGTTCACCATCATATTCTAGCAATAGTTCTTCTTTGCTACCGGCAGTGCGCTCTACTAATCTAAAATCCAGTTGCGCAGATTTGCCGATACGCGCTTTTGTTTCCGCCGTTTTTGCACGATCGGGCAGCTCAACAATAATATTACGCTCACCCTGTTGCGCGATCGTAATTTCAGCGGCACCATACGGATCTAAACGAGTACGCAGCACACCAATATTGCGCACCACCGCATCTTCTTTGATATGCTTTACGCGTCTTTCGGGCAGCGATAAGCGAACCACTGAGCCATCAATCTGCTGCTCCAAATCGGGCAACTCATCACGAATAAATAATGCCGCATCTTGCGCTGTCTGCATGGAATCATAGGTAAGTACAATTTTATTATTGACCACCTCTTTTGCTGATGGGATCGCACGATTTGCTTTTTTCGCTTTTGATTCGATAGTTTGTAATTTATCAATTAAATCCGCTTCCACCGCTTTGTCTACCTTCACTTCAAGCGTCAGATAACTACCGCCAGCCAGATCCATACCCAGCCTGAGCGTATCACGCAGTGGCCATAATAAGAACACACAAAGCCCCGCTACCGCTACCCAGAAAATCAATTGTGATGCCATTAATTGGCGCACTTCTGCCATAAAAACTCCTTTAAAACTATCAACCTATTAAAGACTGTCCGCCTTTGCCTAGGCTTCGGCGTGACACCACGCCATAGCACTTCGTGCGTCGGCGGGTGGTGCCGAGGAGGGGAGTCGAACCCCTACGAGATTTCTCTCACAGCCCCCTCAAAGCTGCGTGTCTGCCAATTCCACCACCTCGGCTTGCTGTATTAACCAATGTCAAGAATAGACAGAATGTATCATATTTCATAATCCTTATCAAACTTTACAGAAATACAACTTTTTTATCGTCTAGATACTCACACCTTGCGTTTTAGAATGCTCTTTTTATACCATACAAAGGTCTTTAAAACATTTGTTGTATAACGACCAACAAGTAACCAACCAAAAAAGGAGTGATATGATTGATTTAGTTATTATATTTCTTATTCTTGCAATAGTAGCGGGAGTGCTCGGTTTTACGGGAATAGAACTTATATCCATAGACATTGCCCGTGTTTTATTTTTTGTATTTTTGGTGATGCTTGTTGTTTCATTGATCATGAAATTAATGGGTCGTAAACAAACGCCCTTGTAACACTTACAGATAAAAAAACTTGAGGCCTTCCATAGTGGAAGGCCTTTGTGTCTACACGCTATCTCTACTGCTCATCAACATCAGATTGCTCAGCTTGTGCAGCCTCCTGCTCTTGCTCTTCTTGCGATTCCTCATCTTCATATTCAGGCTGCGCAGGGCCAAACAATTTCATGTATGGCCACGTCACGATATAGACCGCATAGTCCCACATCGTTTTAAATCCCGCACCAATGGCGCTGAGCGTGTATGCGATAAATCCTTGTTCTTGCGCTTCCTCTTGCTCTTCTTCTTCTTCTACAGGACAGGCCACTGGTTTTGCTGCCATTTGTGCCTTCATACGCGCTTGTAAGTCAATACCTTTTTCTTTGAGCGCTTGCACCGTGTTTTTAATAAAATCGACATGCGTCGTAATCATATTAATAAGGTGATCAAAATGCTCCTTAAACGGCTCTTGTAAATATTCTTGCACCTCTTGAATATTAGTCCATGCGACATCCATATTGTGATATAGCTCACGTGCCTTGGTGTCACTCAAGACCCGTGCAATGTCCTTAAATTGCTGCCATGCATCACGTTCGTAGCGACGTATCACATTAATCTGTTCAAGTAATTTCTTTAGTGCTTCATCTAATTCGACATCAAGTTTCGTGATCGTTTCTAAGTATCCTTGCAACTGTTCAATCGATTTTTTTTCGTTATTGAGCAGCTGCAATAGATCGCGCTCAGACACATTTAACATACCCTCTTTGTTCTGCTCTTGCCGTAATTGTGCGATCAATTGATCAACAATGGTTTTCAGCTCGCCCTGCTCCATACCCATGCCATGCTTAAACGGATCAAGAATTTCGCGATCAATGTGGGTACGCTTTTCAAAAAATTCCATCCGTGAATCGATTATTTTTTCGACTAACAATCGAATTTTCTCATATTTTTGCTCCGCACGCTCCCACCAGATACGTTTAAAAAGCCAATTACCGCGCGATTCTTCAAGATCCACGGTATCGATACCTTTGATTTCTTCTATCACGGGCACTGCCGGTTTTGGTTTTGCTTCTTGTTGTGGCACGTGCGGTATTTCAGCTGGCGCTGCGGGCATATTGTGTGATGGTGCGGATGGTGCTGCAGACTGCGCTTGTTGTGCACGCAGCCATTCTTCATGCATTTTTTGTTCATCTGCTACCGGTTGCGTAGCGGGAATTTCTTGAGGTACCGGCGGTACTGCTGCTACTGGTGGTGACACAGTGGGCTGTGCTTCATGAGGCACCGATGCTGGCGTTGCAGACTGCGCTTGTTGTACACGTAGCCATTCTTCGTGCATTTTTTGTTCATCGGGCGATGAAGTCTGTGACGCCACCGGTATTTGATTTTGCTCACTTGGATTCTGTGGTACTGCAGGGTGCTCAGTTACCGCTGCAGACCCATGTGATGGATCACTACCCGTACTGGCCGCTTGATGCTCCTGCCCGTACACAGTATACCCACTCACCCCTATCACTATACAGAGCATGTGCAAAATCAAGTACATAGCAACTCCTTTTTCTTATAATACTGCCGCAAGTTCCTTGAGCTCAGCCATAAGTGCTTTTGTTAATTCTTCAGCATCCCATGACGTATAACTCCACCGTACACCAGAATCTATTTTTGTCAAAACAGAACGATCACTTTTTATATCAATAATATCAATACGCACTACATTCATGAGTGGGTGCACTGAAGATGGTGCACGCACAACGCCGGCACGCCCTAATATACTGTACGCTACATTACCTTCATCCATAAAACACATCATAACCTTTTTTTGCCATACCATATTATGATAACCCATATGATCTTTATGAATACTAATTAAAATACTCTCAAGACCCTTTGGATACACGCATTGTATGGGCGTTGTATGGGGTAACCCTTTCTCTGAAAACGTTGCCAGTACTCCGACTGTTTTTTCCGATTTAAGCACCGCTACCAAATCTTCTGGTAATTTAATGCCAACATGTTTGGCCATGTCAATAATCCTCCTGCGCAGGTTTTATATTTTTACTACAGTTATGTACCTAATCTACGGGTGCCATGAGCATTCCCATTACAACGAAAGCTGTCTGACAATTTCATTTTCTATCGCCAGTCCAGCAGGTGTCAAAATCAAACGTCCATTTTGCTCGCACAAAAGATCTCGTTGTGCCAACACCGCAACGCGCTGCGCAATGAAAGCACCTTGTTGCGCAGTCAAGCCGTGCACCAGTTCATCCCATGCAATCCCACAAGAGCGGCGAACACCCAACATTATTTTTTCTAATCGTATCTGTGACACGGTCAATTCTTCACAAAACGACGTAACATCTTTACCACTATCCACCGATTCTAAATACGGTAACAAACTTTTCTCATTTTGAAATCGCCACTGTCCATCAAATGAACAGGCCCCCAGGCCAAACGCCTTATATGGTTTACGTTCCCAATAGACTGTATTATGTCGAGACTGATATCCTTCCTTTGCAAAATTTGAAACTTCGTACTGCGCGAACCCATGCTCACGCAATAACTGGCACGACCAATGATATAAATCCACTACCGCATCATCTTTTGGCAAATCAACCATGTGCGATTTAACTTTAAAATAAAGCGGCGTATTTTCATGTACCATCAAAAAATACATGGAAATATGTTTAATCGGCCACGTTACCACCTGTGATAGATATGCTTTCCATTCAGCTTGCGACACGCCAGGTAATCCTAAAATAAAATCAACGGACACATTATCTATAATCCCTTGCGCTTGTTCAAGCAACCGATAAACATCACGCGTATTTTGCATACGGTTGAGCGCATGCAACGCTTTTTCTTTTAAACTTTGCACGCCCATACTGATACGATTAATACCCGCAGAACGCCATAGGGTTAATTGCTCTGCACGCACGGTTCCTGGATTCACCTCTATGGTCACCTCACTGTTATGATTAAAATTTGCCATATCTCTTATTGTACCAAACATGTCAAGTAGCGCCTCATCAGGATAGGTGCTCGGCGTACCACCACCCATATAGATTGTATCAAGCTCTAGTTTATGCTCCAATTGAGCACCAAAGGCCTTTATTTCTTTGCACAATGCCTGATGATAACGGCCCATATACTGATCATGAGAGGCAAGAGCTACAAAGGGACAAAAATGGCAACGGTACGGGCAAAATGGCCAATGAATATACACAGAACGGGTGTGAGCTTGCGGATTATATGCCATAGCACTTTCTTGTCTTTAAGAAGGAATAGTCGTTTTGATAAAATGCACCGCACTGAGTAAATCTTTTTCAATCTGCTGCTGTGCTGCCTGCACGTTGGCAAATTTTATGTACAAACCTCCTTGCAGGATGGTCTTGAGTTGACTCAGATACTGCGGATTAAATTGAGCGCGCTCGAGTACTGCTATGGTCTCATCATCTGTTTTGCTCCGCACATCAAACCCATAGCGCTGCTGAAGGTACTGTTTTAACAGGGCGGTCAACTGAGCATAGAACGCACTGCCCTGTTCTACCGTTGCTACATTGTGCTGTTTGAGCGCAGCCAGCTCATTGAGCGCCGCCTGCCAATAGGGCACCCGTTGCTTGTTTCGCGTACGATACCATTTGATCACATACCAACCAAGTAATATTGCTATGCCGGCTGCTATTATAGCGCCCGTCCACACAAACCATGTGCGCTGCCAGAATGGCACGTACCACATCCCATAAATATCGTAAAAACCTTGCTCTTGCATATTCATTTAGTACCGCATACGCCGTCTGAAAAATTTTACTATATCGCTCACAAATTGCTTATTACCAGCCACATCAAGCACTTCAATCCCATATTTTCTAAATAAGGTATTTTGATCTTCAAGCCGCTTGCTTAAAAATTGATTAAGCACGGCAGCACCCTTGTCACGCATATCTATCAAATACGAGCTGCCCGTTTCTATATCCTCAACGGTCATAAAACCAACTGCAGGTAATTTTTTTTCATTAACATCCACATACCTGACCACAATAAGCTCGTTGAGCAATGCCACACTTTTTAATGTACGCTCAAAGTGAGTACTAATAAAATCGGAGAGCAAAAACACCACGCTGTCTTTGCGCCGTACTTTCAATATCCGTTCCAATGCCACATTAATATTCGTTTGACGTCCTGATGGCTTATGCGCAAACAATGTCTGCATAATAGTACGCGCGTGGAGCAAGCCGGTGGCAGGCGGCAGGTAACATTCAACATGATCTGAAAATAATATAAGCCCCACCCGATCCTTGCCATAATGAGCCACGAGGCTGAGCATACTTGCTATCTGATTAAATAACTCGTTGCGCAGTAATTCATCTGATGAAAAAAAGGATGAACCAGATACGTCTACCGCTATCAACACGGTCCTGCTCCGCTCCTCAATGTACTGTTTTACCAATAATGTGTTAGCTCGTGCAGACCCGCGCCAATCGATAAAGCGCACATCATCACCTGGCTGATATTCACGCAATTGGTCAAATTCAAATCCAATACCTTTTTGCGCAGAACGAGCATCACCAGCCAAACAACCACTCAGTAATCGTCGGGTGTGCATCTCTATTTCTTTAATTTTGCGCACCACTTCGCTTGAAAGTGTCTGCATCGAGGCGTCTCCCCCTTAGATAAAAAATCCCTCATTTTTTAGTACCTTTGGCAATGCAATCGTGCCATCCGCTTGTTGATAGACCTCCATCAAAGCCACCATCAATCGTGGTAATGCCAATGATGAACCGTTCAAAGTATGAACCAGGTGCGTTTTGCCCGCTTGCTGCTCTTTATAACGAATTAATCCTCTGCGTGCCTGAAAATCAGTACAATTACTAATTGATGAAACTTCATAATAGGCATTTTGTCCTGGAAGCCATACCTCAATATCGTACGTTTTAGCCGAGGCAAATGAACAATCCTGACCTGCCAACAATGATATCCGATAGTGTAGACCAAGTTGATCCAAAATGTCTGAGGCACAGGCAACCATGCGCTCCAGCTCCTGATTAGAATCGTGCGGAGTACACAGCGTGTATAGCTCTACTTTTTCAAATTGATGAATACGGATTAGGCCCCGTTCGGTTGCGCCATAGGTACCCGCTTCACGCCTAAAACAACTCGTCCAGGCCGTCAAGCGCAGCGGAAGCTCCTCCGCCTTAAAAATATGATCCCTATATAAATTGGCCAAGTTTACTTCTGCAGTAGGCGTCAGATAAAAACCATCCGCACCCACGGCATAGACCTGTTCTCTAAATTTAGGAAAATTACTGGCAACTTCGAGCGATTTTTCATTGACCAAAACCGAAGGCAAAATCGGAGTAAAGCCATGCTTTATATTATTTTTAAGCATCAGCATAGTCAGTGAATAGAGTAATTTGACCGCGTCGCCCTTGTACAGAGCAAAATTTGAGCCTGTTATATGAGTAGCTGCCTCAAAATCAAACCATCCTAAGGCGTTGCCTAATGCAACATGATTTTTTATCGGAAAACTGAACGTTGGCTTACTGCCAACGACTTTTATCACCTTATTTGATTCTTTGTTGCCAGACGGGACATCACCCATAGGAATGTTTGGGCAATGGAGCAAGAGTTCATGATACTGCTTTTGCACATCTTCTAGCATTGATTCTTGTTCTTTGAGCGCCGTGCCCACGTGTATTGAGCGGGTCCGGATCGCATCAGTCACACCACCACGAGCCTGCTTTGCCAATTCATTTTTTTCATGCCTTAATGCCTCTACACGAGCACGGACTGCACGCACCTGTCCATCAAGGCTCAGTAATAACTGTACGTCAAACGTTGGCTCTTTTTGCACGAGAAGACCGCCAATCTGTTCTGGAGATTCTCGAAGTAAGTTTATATCTATCACGGCAAGGCCCCATACTCTTTTTCAGAAATCCTATCTTTGTCGACCCAATTGAGTAATGATAACGAAAAAAAAAAGTAATGAAAAGTAAAACAAGGCCGCATAGACGACCTTGTTTGAAAGCCAAAAGCTTTTTCTTGGTTTTTTTAGCTTGTCTTAACCTGGAATTTATATTTTAACCACATCTCTTAAATTTTTACCAGCCTTAAAACGAGGCACAGTAATAGCCGGTAAATCAATACGTTGCTTAGTCGCCGGATTGATACCTTTGCGTGCTGGGCGGTTAGATGTCCAGAAGCTGCCAAAACCAGTAATTGAAACTTTTTCACCCTTTTTCAAAGATCTGCCGATCACACGAGTCAAGGAATCAAGCACACGAGTCACATCTTTCTTGCTGAAAGTTGTTTCTTCGCTCAGCTCATTTATTAACTCACTCTTGTTCATACAAGTACTCCTTACATAAGGTTAGAAGATTGAAACACTGCTTTATTAAAAATACATATACTGAATTATCATTACATTTTTCTGTAAGATATAGTAGTTTCATCTATGTTTGTCAACTTTCGTGCATAATTCGCTTAAATTGCATTGAGTATAAAAAAGCAAAAGGCGCAAGTTTTCTAAGAGGATATATGTTGATCGATACCCATAGCCATATTAATATGCTTGTTAAAGATACTTTTGACACATTGCTCACAGCACAAGAACTCAATAAGGCGCAGATCATAGTACAAGAATGTCAATCCGATGATGTCTCACTACTCATTAACGTTGGTACCAGCGTTATTGAAAGTGAAAATTGTATGGCTTTAGCAAAACAGTATCAATCGATGTATGCAACTATCGGTATTCATCCCAATGATTGCACCGTGCACTGGCGTAATGACGTGAAAACACTAAAAACGTATGCGCAGCATGCATCGAAACACAAAATTGTTGGCATTGGTGAAATTGGTTTAGATCGCCATTATCCAGATTACGATTTACCGCGACAAAAAGATGCCTTTAGAGCACAAATAGAACTCGCCCTTACATATAATTTGGCGGTCGTCGTGCACACGCGTGATGCTCCGGATGAAACTCTACACGTATTGCATGAATATAAAAATCAGATTTCACGAGGTATCATTCATTGCTTTTCTGAAGATCTTGATTTTGCAAACGAAGTTATTAATCTCGGTTTTTCAATCGGCATAGGTGGCACCATTACCTATCCTAAAAATAATGCGCTGCGACACATAGCACAAACAGTATCGCTCGATAAAATAGTATTGGAAACTGATGCACCATTTCTACCACCCCAAGTTATGCGTGGTAAAAAAAATCATCCCCGCACTATTAAAATTATTGCGGACTATCTTGCGCATGAACGGTCAGAACCCTTTGTACATATTCAAGCTACAACAACAAAAAATGCCTTAGACCTCTTTCAGATTGATCTTTAAACGCAAAAGGTGTTATTACTACTATAATAGTAATTGATTGCACTCGTAAGGAGAACCGGTAATGAGGCCTAGATCAATCTTCAATCGATTCCTCGATCACTATGCATATAACTCGACGAGTCTTCGCTTTCAAACAATGTTGATACTCATCAACAGTGTCATAATCGGCCTTTTTGTGTACAATGCTATGATACAAACAGGGAAAATATATGACCCTGAACCAACAATCTTTACCGTACGTCCCAAAAATGTCGTAGACCGACATAGAATCCCCACTGAAGTACTCGTAGGCATAACCATCAATGACTTCTCTTCATTTGATATCACCAAAAATAAATTTGTTATGCGCTGTATCATATGGTTTATCTTTGATCCGATTTTTATACCAGTCGACAGCATAAATCAATTTTCAATTGCCAAGGGCACGATTATAAAAAAGTCAGCGCCAGATATCATCATCACCAAAGATAAAAAAGCATTCGCAAAATATGAAGTACTCGCTGAATTTAATAGTGATCTTGATTACCGTTATTTCCCACTCGATAATCACCGTATTTACATCCTCATTACCAATTTAACGGTAGCAGAATCAGATGTAATATTTAAAAGTCAAAATTCGTACCTTAAAATAGATGACCATTTACACACCATAGATAGTCGTATTTTCAATTTACAGGCACGCTATGGCTACTTAAGCTCAGAGCTCATTCCAGGTTACAAACAAACTCTGGTTGAACACCCAGTTGCTCTTTTTGCGTTTGATTATGATAAACCAGGCGTGCGGAGCACCCTGCTTATTATTATTCCTATTATTTTAATGTTTTTTATGGCCCTTTTTACCCTATCGCTTGATCCAACCACCAATTACAGAGAAATATTTGGCACCTCTATTGGCGTATTAACCTCAATTCTAACCTATAGGTTCGTTATTGAAAGTCTATCCCCACAGGTTGACTATTTTACTATGGATGATTACATCTACATTTTCGTATTGCTGTGTGCATTTGGTATATTTTTATTCAATTCGATCTCTATACGCAGTAAAGAATTCACGCGAACGGCAAAAATTATCCGCATAACTCTATCGATTGCCCTACACATTATCATGGCAGTCTTTGTGTACCTAACGCTTAATTATTGGATATAACAATGAAGTATACTCAAAAGGTCCTGTTATCCATTCTCATACTCTACACACCGTACGCGTGGCCCATTTTTGAAACACTTGAACAGATCACTGCATATGCGCATGCGGTACCGGAAAATCCAAAACCTGATAATGATGATCTACTTGATCCTGAATTTGTTGAGACATTTAAACAACAAACACCAACTATGTGGCAAACTGCTCTACACACTGTGTTGCATGCTCTTGCATTAGTTCCCGACAAAGTATGGGATTTTGAACAATGCATAACGCTCATGAAAAAAGTAACTCAGGAACGAGTACAATTAGGATATACTAAAAACCATGTAATCAAATTACCCACTGCAAGAACACAAAAATGCATTATTTGGGGCGATTTGCAGGGAGCATTCCATTCCTTAGTGCGTGATTTACAATTCTTATTTGAGCAAGGCTATATAGATAACACGTTACACATCACACAACCCGATACCTTTTTCATAATGACCGGTGATACTATTGATAGCTCAGCCTATTCATTAGCTACCTTGACCGTACTTATGAAACTGATAGAACAAAATCCAAAACAAGCTTTCTATATTCAAGGTAATCATGAAACAAAAGGAGTCTGGCCCAGTTATGCATTAGCCAAAGAATTGCGCTTTCGCAGCCAAACAACACAATTAGAAGAAATACCTTTTTTACCCGAGGTAAATGCCTTTTTTAACACCTTACCACTGGCCGTGTATATTGAAAGTCAAAATACTGACCATTCTCAAACTTTTATTCGTGTAAGCCATTATAATCGTCTACAAATGCCCAAATTGGATTCCATCTATTTTGCCCCATTTTTGCGAAAAAAATCGGCAGATGTGAGCATTTTTTATCTTAAAAATCGTTCCCATACCCGTGATTATGTTGATATACGTGCCATTATAGAAGCGCAAAATAGATCGTCTGTATATCAACATTCAGACGGTTTACAATTGCTCGAGTCAGATCTGGGCGCCACCGCATGGACACAACTCTCTGCACCTACCTATGTATATCAAAAACTATATAATTTCTATTATGATGCGTTCACCATATTGGATACACACGAATATATTGATCAAGCAACAATCACTCTGCACAAACAAGATATTCGCACACGTAAGGGCTTTCAAAAAACCTGTTTTAATTTGTTAACTGGTAGACTACAACCCCATGCGCCCCCACCACTTATGCAACGCATAAATCAAGACACCAGCACACCGGACAAAGGTAACGAGATTGTTATTGGTATGCTCACTGATTTTAGTAATACCAGTGCCGTTACGGGGAGATTGCTCCGTGAAGGAGTATCAGTGAAATTCAATCAGATGAATCAAGAACATGGCGGCGTACATGGCAAACGATTGCGATTGGTAATGTTGAATGATCGTTACACACCCTACATCACCTTTGAAAAGGCACAGAGTTTACTCAATGATTATAAAACAAATATATTATTGACCCCACAAGGCACTCCTACTCTGGAGGCATGCCTGCCTCTGATTAAAGAACATAAATTACTTGCGTTATTCAATTGGGGAGGTGCACAGATTTTCAGAAATGCTAAACTCACCGATTGCATCAACTATCGCACATCATACTATAATGAAGCACGGGCACTCGTCGATTATGCTATAAATAATTTATACATTAAAAATTTCACTTTTTTCTACCAAGATGACTCATTCGGCACAGCACCACTACACGGCGCTCGCGCTACCCTTAAAAAACATGGTATTACCAAATGGACAGAGGTTCCTTACCGGCGCAATGCCTTAGATCTTAAATCTTCGGTCATCAAAAAAGTAGAGGATAGTCATCCAGAGGCACTGGTATTTTTTTCAGCCAATACCCCATCAGCAGCATTGGTGCGCGCCCTGGGCACCCCGTATTTAGTGAATAAATATTTATTTGGCATCACGTTCTTATCAGATGCCTTCAAATATTTTTTAGCAGAAAAGGGCCTTCCTTTTATCATTTCACGCGTGGTACCTAACCCACAAACCTCTACACTACAAATCGCACAAGAATATCGTGCGCACTTAAAGCGCTATGCACCCGATTCAACACCATCGGTTGACAGTTTTGAGGCATACATCAATGCGTGCCTTCTGATTGATGTCATGGAAAAAATTGATGGCGAGATTACTAAAGATAAGATTATTGCTGCATTTGAAAACATGCACCATTACGAGTTTAAGGGGCTCACACTGAATTTCGACCCGAAAACACGCGAACTTGCCACCGATACTATCGTATGGGTAGATACGGGACACGAATGGCTTGATATCATTAAAAAATCTTCTACCAGCGAAACATACGACGGAGGCCCAGATCAAGCCATAGATGAGAAAAAGCACCCACAATAAAAAAGAGTACATCATAACCTAGTTGTGTACGGTACAACGGTGCATACTGCGTTATTAATAGCCAGACTCCCACTGCTACAAGAACGATAAACCACCAGCGATGAAAAATGCCACGATGCCGCACCAGCATGGGTATTATCGATACCATACTACAAAATGCCAGCGCATAGAGCTGCTGCTGCGCAAGCAAAACCAGCATGATAAAAAAAATAATCCAATAAAAATAATTCTGTCCCTTGCTTTTAACGTCAATATCAGGAAATAGAGAACCCGCTAGTGCACACATAAGCCACCGCGCAGCGACCGCATACGAAGGACAATACATATATATAACAGCAAGCAGAAGCGCGTACGATACACAACCACCCAAAAGATGTCCTTTATACCCTGGCATACTACATACTCCTTATAAATGACATTCATACCAACCATACTCTTGCACACAGGCATGAAAAATGATACACACTAGTATACTAACTGTATATCAACACAGTACCAATAACGGAGTATCTAATTATGGCACGCATAGATTTTTCAGAAAAAACACGTAAAGCAGTCGCACAACAATTACATATTTTACTGGCAAATGAGTATGTTCTCTATACCAAAACACAAAAATTTCACTGGAATGTAACGGGCAAATGGTTTGGTCCTTTGCATCTCCTGTTTGAAAAACAATACCAAACATTAGCCAACATCGTTGATGAAGTTGCAGAACGTTCACTCATGCTTGGTATTAAAACAGTGGCCACGCTTGAAGAATTTCTCAAACTTACCGCCCTGACCGAACAACCGGGTAAAAATCCAAATGACACCAAAATGATTGAATTGCTGGTCCTTGATCATGAAACCATTATCGAAACATTACGAGAAGATATTGATCTGACCGCAGAACTAGGCGACATGGGTACCAATAATTTCTTGTGCGAATTGCTCGAAAAACATGAAAAAATGGCATGGATGCTCAAAGCTCATTTGGAAAAATGAAGCGCTCACCACGCTAAAGCTGGTGGCGCGCAATTACGCCAAAGCGAAAACCCGCCGTCGCACAAGGCTTTGGCGTGGTTCTTGTCGCTTAAATCCTCGAACCAAAGGCTCTGTGTTTTTCAGCGACGGCGAATCACGCAAGACGTTTAAATTCGGTGGCTGGGTAATAAAACTGCAAAATACGTTTGTAATCCCAGCCATCACGTACCATTTCACGCGCCCCCCATTGGCACAATCCCATGTGGTGGCCATACCCCTTTCCTTCAAATATCACTTTGTCCGCCTGTGTGCGCACGCCAAAACAAAAGCTTTTTACCCGCTTGAGTAATGAATATAATTTACGTCCCGGCATTTTATGTTTTTTCTTACCACCATGCACTAAGGCCTCCCTAACCAATCCTGCCTTGTCCTTTTTGGTGATCTGTATTGAGCGCATATTACGCATATGAGGCACCTGCTGTTTAATTAATTGCTCCACTTCCTTGACCTCATATACTGCTTTCCATGAATAGACCTTACACCGTTTGCAATGAGTGCATGCATAATTACGGGCCAAATAGGGAGCTTCCACAAAATTAACCCCGTCTATACGTGCAGGCACTACACCCCCACAACAGGTATCAAACATTGCGCGAATCGGTTTATTATTGTGTGATAAAAAGAGACCAGCCGTCTGTTCAACTGCCAATTTTTTAATCGGACAGGTGTGTACGCCAGCATAGGTCTGATGTTCATTGGTGTTTTTCACATGATAGGGTCGTTTCTGTTTTTTTGCATCCATCATCATCGATACGACATACGTGCGACATGCAATCGCCTGCACTTTATTCACTTCTAACGGCCATCCGGGCCAGCTTTCAGTACGCAATACTGCGTATACATATTCTTCTAAATCGAGACAATTAATAAGACATATTTTGTGATGATCACGGGTTAACAATATAAAGCCCTGATAGGTGTTAGACTCGAAGATAACCTGCTTTGCAATGGGAGCCACTATGATACGCTCACATGCAATACGCACCCCATTGATATACCAATGAGAACCCTTGTGGCGTACTTGCATAGTAGGTCCAGTATATTTTTCCCTTTTGAGCACCTGCGTATCATGCACATGGTAAAGATAAAACCCCTCTTGCGATTCTAATGACCATACTTGTACCGATGGCGATGCTTGCTGCGCAAGTAATACTTTTACCCGTGGCATCTGCGCATAGGTGGGCAGTATGTTCAGCTGCACGAGGAAGAATATTATGAAAAAGTATTTCTCAGAATTCAATATTTGACAGTTTAGCTCGCTCCGACCCTTCGACAAGCTCAGGGTGAGCGGCGAAAAAATGTATCCTTCGCTCGTCCTGAGCCTGTCGAAGGATGTGCGAAGAAGAGACCTGACACTAAACATGCAAACCGTGCTGCGCTAACAACGCCATAAACTCAGCGGGAATGGCCCGCTTTTTATCAATCCCCAGATTGGCAAGCTTATCAGCCTCACTATTTTCTGCACGCAACACATGCAACATCTGAGGATTCATCGCAGCCACTAAGGTATGTGCAACGGCATGCAAAGGCTTAAGCGTATCCGTTTTCACCCGATAGGCGCCCTGCAACTGTCGAATCAATAATTGAGAATCTGAAATGATAAATAGTTCATCTGCTGGCGTGACAAATTGCCGTAGCATGAACATGCCTAAAATAAGTGCCAAATATTCGGCCTCATTATTTGTTTTAGTGCCTAAAAAATAGCCCTGTTTTTCTATAACCGTATTGTCTTTGAGTAGATAGATCCCTGCGCCCGCTGGCCCCGGATTATTCCGAGAGGCCCCATCAACATACAGTTTCCATTGATGTCTTTTTGCACGATCATTGTTATGTGATAATGGCACATCCTCAGGTAGTGGACCAAATAAGCGCAACTGCTTCACAATACCCCCATCGCCGCTGGTGCATAGATAAATCTAAAACAACTTTGACATTGTAGTAATGCACCCCGCTGCAATCGCATCAATTCTTGATTAGTTAACGCATTAAAACAGCCTCCGCAGGCGCCTGATTCCACCGCGACTACCGGATCTTTAATACGCGATCCGAGCGCATTATATTTTTCTAGCCATTCACCGGGTACCACAGAAACCTTGTCTGCCCGTTGCGCAATCAGCTGATCATGCGCAGAGGTCAGACGAGCCGCCTGTTCCTCTTTGTGTGCAATAGACTGATGTAATACTGCAATTTGTTCTTGTGATTGCTGACGCAACAGATCATAGGCAGCGTGTGCCGCATCCCGCTTATTCCAAGCGTCAACTACTTCTTGTTCCACATTATGTTGCTCTAATTTAAGTTGCGTATTTTCCGCCTGTAAAGCAACATATTCTTTATTATTATGCGCACGATCAATACGCTCTTTAATCACTCGCTCGTGCGCATCGAGCTCTTTCATGTGCAATTCTTTTTCATCGACCAATTTCCTGAAATCAAGAAGCCGCTGTTTTGATTGCTCAATATCTTTCATGAGCGATCGTTCTTGGGCATGTATATCGGCTATACTAGAGCGCACTACTTGTATCTGATTTTCTAAGGTATAAATAGATTGATCAAATTCAACTAAACTGATCAGGGCACGAAATGCTTGTTCTTTGATCATTATGCCTTCCTTACTCTAGTATCGGCTTGATGTAAGCATTGTGAGCATCCGTACGTACAGTTGGTGGGCCCACCAGGATTTGAACCTGGGACCTCTCGGTTATGAGCCGATTGCTCTCACCGCTGAGCTATGGGCCCCACTTAAATATCAGGTACAGAATGTAAGCAACATGGTAAACAAAAACAGGCTGATTGACAAGGAAAAAGTGGGGGTTCCATTACATTACCCCACACGTAGGCACCAAAAGCGCCTGCAACTCAGCATTGGACGATTTTTTCACCATTTCACGCAATGCTTTGCCCACTTTAGCACCCTTTTTCACCACTTGTCTTGCCACGGGCACCAATTGCTCATCATGCAAAAACCGTTTACATATCGCCTCTAATACGCAAGTCATATCCGTATCTTTAGCCAATGACTGCTCCAGTAATTGTGAAACAATAGATAAGTTACCATATTGAGCTACCATTTCTAAGAGACCTTTTTCACGGGTATCAACATTAGACTGCAAAAGAACCTTGAGACATTGTTGGCACACAGCCTCGTCAAGCGCTGCATAACAGGTCACGTATTTGAGCACGCTATAATACTGCGCATCGGCGATCCCTATTTTACCATTAGGATCTGCACCCAGTTTCAATAATATGGTAAGCCATTGCGCTTTTGGCGTAATAACAGAATCTGAACCAAATACTTCTACGAGCCCACTATTTTTTGACATAGGTGGATATAACTTACACAGTAGCACTGCCATACCCTTTTTTTGTTCTCTGACCGCCTGTTTAAAATAGGGCTCAACTTCCTCAGGTGTCTCGGCCGTAATCTGTAAACCACTTGCTTCCGCCATATATTCATAGGTGAGCTGATCGTGTAATGCTTTGTTTACCTGTCGCCACTGCATGAAAATAATAATCATATTATCTTCGACACCATTGACGGTAGACTGTACCGTAGATTCAGCATCCATACACACCACTGGCCTATGGGTAGGCACCAGAGCAATCGACATACACATCAAAAAGTATCTGAAACATACATGCATATAACCCCCCTTTTCTTCTTGAACTATCAAACCATTCTGCATTTAGTATGCATGCTGGATAGTAAGATTGTAAATATTCACCCTATCCCACACCTATTTTTTGGATGCTACAAACAATAAAAAATCCTTCAGCCGCTGGCTGTATCCCCACTCATTATCATACCAGCCAAAAAGCTTGCCAACCGTACCATGCGCATCAGTCAGTAGGCCATCAATGGTAACTGAATAAGGGGAGCCACTAAAATCAGCCGAAACTAATGGATCCATGGTAAAACCCATGATGCCTCGCATGGTGCCCTGCGCCGCGTCTTTAACTGCGGCATGGATTGCATCAACCGTCAGCGTTCGCTGTGTATATACCGTCAAATCAATCAACGATACTTTAGCCACGGGCACGCGTATGGATGTAGCGGGAACTTTACCGGCAAGTTCGGGCAGTATCTTATCGAGCATGCAACTAGCGCCCGTGCTCGTTGGAATAATATTAAGCGCTGCTGCACGCGAACGGCGCAAATCATCCGTTTCTACGTCAAGGAGTACCTGCGTATTGGTGTACGCATGGATAGTCGTCATATATCCTTGCTCAATCGTAAATGCATTATGCATGACGCGCAGCATCGGTATAAAAGCATTGGTTGTGCAACTACCCAATGACACTATGCGGTGTGTGCTCGCATTAAATAATGCCTGATTTACCCCGGGGATAATGGCCACATCTTCATCATGAGCAGGGGCCGTAATAAGCACATGCCGTGCCCCTGCATTAATATGTTTAAGCGCATCATCGCGATGGGTAAAATGCCCAGATGCTTCCACCACCCACTCAATATCGTAGGCTTTCCAATCAAGCGTCGCGGGATCTGTATGCGCAACAATGTGTATTGAATGCCCATCAATTATCAGCTCGTCGCCGGTCATACGTACGTCGCCCGGATACGTGCCCATCAGCGTATCATACTTGAACATATGAGCGGTAAATTCCTTATTCACTGGCCCGATATTGATCGCCACTAGCTCAAGCGCTGCGCGCGCGTGAGTATCTTGTACTATGCAGCGCACAAAATTGCGCCCAATCCGCCCAAATCCATTAATTGCTATTTTCATGTTTCTGCTCCTTTTTTATTATAACCATTGCCTCACCTCATTGAGTATCTGCACTTCATGACCCAATGGAACTGCTGGCAGTTCCATAATAATAGGAATATGTGCCAGCGCCTCATGCTTGACCAAGCGCTGCAACGCTGCTTTACCCAGTTTGCCATGGCCTATTATTTCATGCTGATCAATCCGCGAGCCACACTCTTGGCTGGTATCATTTAAATGTATAAGTTGCACGCGTGATAATCCGATGCATGCATCAACCAGCGCTACAAAGGCGTCTAGTTTTTCCCCGTCCACCAACTCGTAGCCAAACGCATGCGCATGCGCAGTATCTAAACAAAATTGTACTCGTTCTGGTTTATCAAGTTTTTCAAAAAGCAGACAAAAATCACCCAGATCACTACCCACTGCTAAATTCCCATGTGCGGTATTTTCAAGCATGATGATAATACCATGATCAACCGCATTGATCCTATTGAGCACCCGTGCCAGCGCATCAATACCTTCCAGTTTGGCCGTTGCCCCTTTTGCCGTTCCGGGATGCAACACCATATGCGTAAATGCAAGGCGCTGCGCCAGAGTGAGTTCTTTTTTAAACACGGCGTACCCGGTATGCCGTAAACTTGCCAGATTAATCCAATATGAACCGTGTACATACAATTGAGAAAAATGAGCACGCGCAAAATGCGCAAACGCATCCGCCTCTTGCCGCGTCGGCTGAATCATTTTATTGGTGACAATGTCGACAAAAAAAGATTGAAAAAAAGGCAGCCGTAACGCGACAGCCCGACACGCCACATCCATGAGCGAACCATGCAATCGTATATGTAAACCCAAAGACCGCATGCACACCCTTCACACAATCTCTAATTGCTGACGAATCATGGCACCATCCATATCATCAGCCAATAAATCGGCAAATTCGCTTTTTATACGATTGAGTGCACGGGAAGAATCAGCTTCAAACCGCAGTGACAACGCTGGTTGAGTATTTGAAGCACGCAGAATGCCCCAGCCATCCGCCCACATGGCACGCACCCCATCAAGCGTAATAATGTCCACATCACTGCGTGATGCGAGAATATCAGTCACTCTATCTACAATCACCCGTTTAATATCATCAGGACATGCAATACGATATTCGCGAGAGCTGTATTTTTGCGGAAAAATGGCAACCAATGCATCCAAACTCTTGCCAGTATCGCACAACAATTCTATGAGCCGCATCATCGCATAAATGCCATCATCGTAGCCAAAATACCGATCTTTAAAAAAGAAATGACAACTTAATTCACCACCCAATAATGCATCCTGTTGCTTCATCTGCTCTTTAATATTAGTGTGTCCCGTTGCCGATATGCATGGCGTGGCTCCCCACGCGGTTAATAACTCGATCAGACCTGCTGAACTTTTTATATCAAACACCACCGTAGCACCCGGATGAGCTTTTAAAATAGGTTGTGCAAAGAGCGCAAGTAATTTATCTCCCAACACCAATTCACCCGTTTTAGTCACTGGAGCCATACGGTCACAATCTCCATCAAGCCCAAGGCCAAAATCATAGGCGCCTTCCATCACCATTTTTTTTACTTCACGCATATTTGCTTCTACCGTCGGGTCAGCCTCATGATGTGGATAAGTACCATCAACTTCAGGATACAAAAGCTGCACATTGCGCCAGTGCATGCGCGACACCAGTTCCGGCAACACGGTACCCGCTGCGCCATTGCCACAATCAATGACAAGTGCACGAGACATACCTTGCAGATGAGAAAAATGGTCAACAAGCCAATCTGTGTAAGTGGGTACCAGCACATACTCAGATAATGCACCCCGCACATGGCTATGTACTTTCTTTTTTTGTGCATACAAATCACGAATTACTTGAATATCCTTGCCCCAGACTGCATCTTTGCCTAAACACAATTTAAAGCCATTATATTCTTTGGGATTATGTGATGCGGTGATCATAAGCCCGCCATCAACGGGCAACGTATAAAGCGCAAAATTTATCACCGGCGAAGGGCACACGCCCACAAACAGTACATCGAGGCCACTATCGAGCAATGCATTACACGTCGCCTCTTTAATCGCGGGTGAATGTGTACGGCCATCCATACCAACGGCAATTTTTCTAATATCTGGTTTTTTACTGACATAACAGGATGCTATTGCACACACCAAATCATAGACTTGATCTACTCTTAATTCATCACCAACACGGCCACGTATATCATATTCTCGAAAAATAGTATCTTTCATACCGGTATGCCTTACAAGATTGATAAAGTTCCTTTTTTTACTGTTGACCATGATACACTAAATACAAAATTTAATCTTTGATTACCACAAAGAGCCATAGCCTGCGAAAATTGCATTGTCATAAAACATATAAAAAGCTATGCTTGTACCTGTTTTTATAATGCATTACCATGAGAGGAAACATCATGAAGAATATCCGTCGTCTATTACTTGGTCTTAGTATTTTATCGATCAACACCATGCCTGCCATGGATGAAGATCCAATAGAGCAATCATTTACTCAGGCAATTATGACGGGAGATCTGAGCAACGTTGCCTCGCTTAATCCGTTCCGCGCCCTGGTTAATAAAATTTTGGTCTCGACTAAACTAGTTACTGGAGAAATAGTAAAAATTTCTCCGTTACTCCATGCAGTCTACACACAAAATACAACACTCGTCGCCCAACTCTTGAGCCTTGGTGCACAACCAATTGGTAAATTAGATACCGCGCCTCAACTGACAACACCGCTGCAAGAGGCGATCAAATTGAACAATGCTCCAATTATACTACAGCTCAAAGATGCAACAATAGCACTCACACGAGAAGCTATCCCAAACGCTGTGCAACTATCGAAAGATTTGGTAAAACATGGTGAGGACGCTGTTGGAAAGCAAGGCTGGTACGAAAAAAAAGAGGCCCAGCCGATTCAAGAACTACTTTTGAGACATTCCGTACATAAAACTGATTTTGCACATGCAGTGATTAATAATAACAAGGCCGAACTTGAACGGCTGAGCAAATTTGATCCAATGCTGGCAAACGCTGCACCAGTTAAAACCACGCTTACATCAGGAGAAATTGTTGATCTCGCCCCCCTTTTACATGCTGTATATACGCAAAATATAGGACTCGTACAGACACTCTTGCAACTAAACGCAATGCCACTGGGTAAACTTGATAACACTACTCAATTGAGCACCCCATTACAGGAAGCGCGTAAATCAGGAAATACTATTATAGTAGCTATGATACATAATGCTGCTCGAGAATATCTAAAGAAAATGTATATTGAATTAATAACGGTGATAGAAACCTTCATTGATCCACGCGCTAGCGATGCAAACGCTGCCGCTCACCAAGTCTGGGGTATTGATGATCAACGACGTATCCAAATAGCACAAAACCTCCACTCCCTGCGTGATCAAAACACATTATTCCCACTCTATAGTACGCAAGAACTTGATTCGCTCTTTGATTTAGAGGATCTCATGGCTACCAATAAGACTATGTCACAAGTTGTAGACGTTATGAACCAAGGGATGGCTGAAACCGTCCGTAGAGTGAGCACGCCCGTTGACAATACACAACAAGACATAGATGACATTACCAATGCAATAGGCGAAACAAGTCTAGATTCAAAAGGCCAATAGGGAGATTTCCCATACATTGTACCTATACGATTTTACCTTACCATGCTACACTCATCTCAAACAGTGTGATGCTTAGTTGGCATGATAGGTGATATGCGATGATTCCTCGCAAAATTCAGATCAAAAATTTCCTCAGTTACGGCGATGACTTGCAGACGATAGATTTCAGCACCTATCGTCTTATTTGTTTGTCTGGCAAAAATGGACATGGCAAATCAGCACTCCTTGATGCGATGACCTGGGCATTGTGGGGCCAGGCGCGCAAATCTTCCGGTATCAGCAAAGCTGATGAAGGATTATTGCGCTTGGGCCAAGACACGATGGTAGTTATTTTTGATTTTGAACTCAATAGTACCCTGTACCGCATACGCCGCGAATACATACATACGTATGGCAAACCGTACACCGGTCTGGAATTTGGCATACTCGATCCTGCTAACGATACGTTTAAACCGCTCACTGATAAAACGATCCGCGATACGCAGCAACGGATTGAACAGGTGATAAAACTTAATTTTGATTCTTTTATCAATTCAGCGTTCCTGCGCCAAGGCCAATCGAACGAATTTTCCAAAAAATCCCCCAAAGAACGCAAAGATATCCTTGCTGCCATTTTGGGACTCAATGAGTATGATACTGTACGCAAACGTGCTATGGAAAAAATAAAAACGGCGACTCAGGAAAAAAATACACTGACGACGCTACAGGCAACCCTGGCACTTGAATTGGCTCAGGCCGAGACAGTGGCTGCAGAGCTGCAGGGACTTGAACACCAATTACGCATAATCGAAGCAACAAGGGCTCAACTCGCAACAGAAAAACAAATGCTCGAACAGCACAGTGTAGAGCTTGCGCACCAGCAACAACAAGCTGCTCTATTACAATATAAATATACACAATATGAGCAAGAACGAGAGACACTGCGCACAACGCTCAGGGCCACCGTTACCACCTGGCGCGCCGTACACGCACGTTCTAAAAATCCACTCAATTACCACACACTGAGCGCGCACAAAAAAGAGATCGCTGACCAATTACAGGCATCTGCGCAGGCGCTACACGCCCAATTACAATTGAAAGAACAGGCGTTACAACTGAAAGAAGCAGTACAAACTATAGAACGCACTTACCTACACCATCATGAAAGTCAGCTACAGCAGACACGCATTGCCAACGAACGGTTACAGTCAGATTTAATCAATTACACAAGCACCCTGACAACACTCACACAACAAACACAAGAACTTGCACACCAAATGGCCACGATTGCTCAAGAACTCACCGCACTCGAAACCCTATGCGCACACTCAACCGCACAGCTTGCATCATATGACACGTACGAACAACAGTTCATAAAGCGCAAGGCCTATTATCAAAAATATATCACACATGGCAATTGGCTTTCTTCGCAACTGCACACACTCGCTTCAAAAACAAGCACCATACTCGGACAAGAAAAAGCATCGTGCCCTTTGTGCGAGCAAATAGTGTCTTTAGAACGGCATCAATTTTTGCAGCACAAAGCGGATGCTCAACGCGCATTCATCAATCATCAACTCACGCGTATCACCCACGTCATTGCACAACTGAAAACCCTCTTGTGCACCCAGCATGAGCAGCTGACACAGCTCAAAAAAGAACAGGAATTACAGCTGCAACGACAGGCACACAAAGAAGCATTGGTAAAGCAGCACGCCCATATGCAGCCCACCCATGCGCAGCTAGCCGCCCGCATTGTCGAGTGTCAGAAGCATATACGCGCCACACAAGAACTGTTGCGCCAACAGGATGCTCAGTTATCCCTATTAGAAGAACAAAAAAAGCGGGGTATTGGCACTGATGAGCTCTATAGCCAAGCCCTATTGAAACAAGCAGCAGTGCAACAGTCGCTCACTCAAATCCAGTATGATGCAACAAAGCATAGTGCCCTACAGCAACAATTGGCGCATATTGAACAACAGATGGCACACCATGAACAATTAACCCATGAAAGTAGCCTACAAGCGACACGCAAAACAGAAATTCACACCATATGCACACAGTTAAAAAAATTGCAGAAGTCCTTACATACTCTTCGTCAGGAGTTAGATCAGTATGCTACTTTGGATGCCACCAGTGCACAGCTCAAACAGGCACTCACGACGCATCAAACACAGGAACAGACACTCACGACGCAACAACATCAGTTGTTACAACTCAAAGGACGTGTAGAAAATCGTTTGGCAACCTTGACTCAATATCAAGCTACTCATACCAAAAATCAAGCACTCATACGTGTCGTAGAAGAAGCAGCAACTGATTATCAGCATATTGCTGCGGCTACTGGCAAGGATGGCATTCAAGCGCTACTGATTGAAGATGCCATTCCTGAAATTGAACAAGAAGCTAATGAACTACTGGCGAAACTAACCAATAATCAAGCACATCTATCCATTGAATCATTGCGTGATTTAAAAAAGGGCGGTACCAAAGAAACGCTTGATATCAAAATATCTGATGCGGCCGGTATCAGAGCGTATGAATTATTTTCCGGCGGCGAAGCATTTAGAATCGATTTTGCGCTACGTATTGCTATATCAAAATTGTTGGCACGCCGCGCGGGCACCGCGTTACAAACATTGATCATTGATGAAGGATTTGGTTCTCAAGATGATGAAGGGCTAACCCATATCATGGACGCCATGTATAAAATTCAGGATGATTTTCAAAAAATCATCATCGTATCGCATCTGCCTGCCATGAAGGATCAATTTCCGGTCCACTTCGTGGTGGAGAAAAAACCGAGTGGTAGCAAAGTGACCGTCATTGAACAGGATTAGAAATGAAGCTAATGTATCAGATAGAGTACAGTAGCAAAATAGCAAGGTATTGGTATACTCTCGCATAGGACCAATATAAAGGAGAAATCATGAATCATATTTTTTGTATCGTTTTATGTGCACTATGGACACTCAGCTCATTCTGTACTCCCCTCTTTGATCAACACCGGGATCTGGCTACAAAAATCCCGTATATTGCACTGGCTCAATTACCAACACCCGTAGAAGAATGTCGTAATCTTGAAAAAGCACTGCAACACCCGCATCTTTTTATTAAACGGGATGATTTAGCAGGATCTGACACTTTATATGGTGGCAACAAAGCCCGTAAGCTTGAATTTCTGCTCGCAGATGCGGTACAAAAAGGTGCAAAAAAAATAATCACCTATGGATGCGTCGGCACTAATCATGGACTGGCAACTGCCTGCTACGCGCACCAATTAGGACTCGATTGTCTTTTAATGCTCAAACATCAACCCAATTCGCCCGTTGTACGACAAAATTTGTTATTGGATCACTACTTTGGCGCAGAAATTGCATTATTCGCCAATAACGCTGAGCGAAATACGGCAGCTCAAGCATTATTACAAAGCAATGATGAAATCTATTTTTTCCCGACAGGTGGTTCAATCCCACTGGGCGCCCTCGGGTTTGTGAATGCAGCATTTGAGCTCAAAGAACAAATAGAGAAAGGACAACTACCAAAACCAGATTATATTTATATTGCTATTGGCAGCTGTGGCACGACAGCCGGGCTTTTGCTCGGGCTGACTATGGCCAACATAGATTCAAAAATCATTGCCGTAGGCGTTGAACCTGAGTGGGCACCAGATTGTTTTCTAGAAAAAACGAAGTCGTTATTCGCAGACACTAACCAGCTCATGCACAATCTCTCTGACACCATTCCCCTATACGCATTTCCTGACACACAACTTGAGATCAACAAACGCTTTTGTACCACTAACTATGGCGTGTGGACGCCTGAAACTGATGCCGCAACCGCATTAATGATTGAGACAGAACACATTGTGATGGAAGGTACCTATTCTGCAAAAGTAATTGTTGCCTTGCAAGAAGATATACAACAGAGCATCAGAAAACCAAATGACATTATCCTCATTTGGAACACCTATTGCGGCCTCGATTTTTCACACCTGACGCGCACGGTTAATTACAAAAATTTGCCAGCGCAAGTACATGGTTATTTTGAATAGCTGGAAATACCATGCATAAATTTCCACGATCAGATTCTCCTACCATCATAATAGCAACATTAATAGGAGGTATTATAGGCGTTGCTATTGTTTTGTGGGTTTTAAGAGGGTATGTAGATAAAAAGCAATTATTTATAGCTGGAGTTACCGCAATCGTAATATTCATAGTCACCAGCTTGATGCGATGGCACAGAAATAATTAGCATACGTAAAATTACCTACGCCAGCCATATTTTCTCAAAAAGCTATTATAGTGAGCATTATCACGCTCCATTTCCTCCTGAGTCACAACCCCTCCCGTATCAGCACCGCATTCCTTTTTGCCTTCAAAAAAAGTGGACAACCCTAGCTGCTTACGCCGCTCATCAACATGTTCTGGCTCATACAGGTTATACGCATACCACCCGGTCGTACTGGGCCAAAATTGAGTTCCATAGTATTGCTGTCTTCCTTCGTAAAGCGCTATGCGGTCAAACAACTTGGCATATTCGGTCGCAACCGCCTCACCCGTATCAAGAGCATCTTTCAACAGCTGCAGAGCCATACGCAAAATATGCGGTCTTGAAATAGCATGAATGGCGATAAACCATGCTGCTCTGTGAATCTTTTTGCCGTACTTGGAAGGATACGGCCATCCGTACTGTGTTATAAACGCTTCAAGAAGCTGTGCATTGGATTCATGCACCGCTCGCATGGTAGGATTATACCCGTCATTCAATAGGCCCGCTTTTTCAAGCTCTGCGCGAACACGCATATCATGTTCCGTTGCTTGCTGAAGCTTTTTACATGCCTGCTTGATATCAGTAAAAGTATTTGTCACGCCGAAATCCCATAATAAATAGAAGGTTACATCATATACTGTGCCACATTCACCAAAGAAAGTCAGCATGGAATCGTTGAAAAGAAGGGCTGAATCTTCACCCAAATCATAAAACATGTATACTTTTCTACCATAGCAGATACATATACATCACGCGTAAAAGGAACCTATGAAACAGCTTCGGATTATTATGGGCGTACTACTATCGTCATATATAGCATCAGGTCATCTTCAAGCAATACATCTTTCATACCACCTGCTTGCTGATCAATTTCATATACTCGATCACCTTTCAGCATCGGTGCCCGAATTTTTCTTAATACCAGATTACAAGATCGCATGGAAAAAACGGTTCGGATTATCCCAAGCAGACACGCAGCTACTCAATCAGTACCAAAAACTCCGTAAAAAATATCAGTCATCAGATTGTTTCTTAAAAACATCGCCACTTGCACTGCCAAGCGGATTATTTGCTCCGCACCCTGATGAGGTATCTGATCCAATAGCGAATGCCTTTTATATCTGTGATACATACGAACAAGCATTAGGCCAATTATCCGATACGTTAAGCACAGAAGAATTACTCTGCATAAAAAAGACTTTTGAAACCTTCAAAGAAAAAGCAACTGTATTACTATCCCATGATAAAAATCGTATCCAGCAATTGCTGGATTATTTCAATCAAGAACTGGCACGTACCAAAGCTATTCTTTACCTTGATCAGGTACGCAACTTTTACCAAGCTCAACCGCGACCACTCAAATCGATATTGCTTTTTTGGCGTCCATCAGGCAATGGATTTAGCGCTGCTTGCATGGGTGATCACTTGCAGATCATAACACCCTTTGAAACACTCCCTCTACAAGATACTCAACTCATGCATTTTCTGACCAGTGTCATTGTACATGAAGCCATTCATCATATTTCTGGATGTGCATGTAATAGCCAAAAAAAGCAATTCACCGACTGCTTTTTCAGTCACACTAAGGGGATAACATCACCTCACTTTCTCTACCTTCTTGAAGAACCACTCGTTATGGCACACCAGATGTGTTTTGTAAAACAGGCATATCCAGACTTTGATATCAAAGCTTCAGGATATTTCGATCAACCATTAGCGCATAGGTTTTACTTAATGGTAAAACAATACCATGAGACTAATAGCACAATTGATGATACATTTATTACACAGTGCGCCCAGATACATAATGAGCCTTTCATACGTCTCAAATCCTGGACATGCGTGGTGTATATGTGGACAACAAACATGTTCAAGGAATGCATTGCGCTATTTAATAGCGCACTTATTCAATCGTAGCACGAACGAGGAAATATCAATGACAATACCAACATCTATCACCACTATTCTTGCGACGTCAAAAACATGCCAAGAAGCTGTTGATGCTATTCGGCGATATATTGAAACACATCCAGAGTTTGAGACAACACTCAACACTAATTCCATAGCAATCAAAACACTCATTAACCTCATAGTTGATACATTCCACGTGCCTCATCGCGGGGTAGCCCATGCTCTTAAAACAAAGGCTGCAAAAAAATATTTGGAACTCAATGAGCAATCATTTCGCGAGTGGGAGATCATACAAACGGTACAAGAGGCGCAAGCCTTAACCGATACAGGAATAGATGTGAACTTTCAGTGGGGCACTACCCGTTGCGTAGGAACTCCATTAGAAATAATCATACGACGAAGAGATGGTAACAGACGATATGAATCCGCTATAGTTACCTACCTTATTTCACAAGGCACAAATATTGTCACTGATAATAGATCAGATGCCCTTGGATTGGCAGTTGCTGTCAATAAAGCTGATATTGTACGTATATTACTCACATATCCTGAAATAATCAGGACCGTAAAGCATGAAAGCGGTAGCAGTAGTATTCTTCTTACTGCTGTTTACAGATATCTGGAAGACGCGGAAGATAAACCGCTAAATCCACTTGAAAATTCTTATGAAATTATAAAGCTACTAGTTAAAGCAGGCGCAGATCCTTCCCGAGGGTCATTGAATTTAATGCACACTCACGTGCATCGAGCGCAACGAATACTTGACCTATTAGAGCACGCAGATCAGGAGCAAAAAAACAAAGCAAATATACAAAAACTGATTTCTTTACTTAAAGGCCTCAGGTGAGAATTCAATTTCAACCTTCTGCGCACCCATTGCCAAAAGTGGCCCGCCGAGTGTTTCGTTTCGTGCAAAATCTAATATGCCTTCCACACATGCAGAAACTGGGAGTCCGCGTGTAAAGGTAAAACGAATAGCTTTAATCAAAGACCCAATCGCATTAGAATGTATCATAAAAGTATTGGTGTCTACAAAACAGTAATGTGCACAAAACTTACTACACCTAGTAAGTATTTCTTTTGATTTTAAAATCGCATCTTTAAAATCAAGTTGTGACCCAACATCTAACTTAACATACTCACCACCACTGATATATGCTGTATGAAAATAAGCATCTACCCCAACCTTTGTATGAATACCTGTTGTAGCTATTCTTCTCGACATTTCGTGTTGTCGAAGCTCAAGCAGATTATAATACGTCGTAGATTCTTGTATATCATTATCTGATAATTCAATTACTCCTGTCTCAATCGAACCACCTTCGATCTTAAGAGCAACATTATTTACTTCATTATTGGTATATATCAATAGCTGCCCTGGGTGCAGTATTTCTCTCAGATCTTTACCATTTACTTTAACATGCTGGTCCATCGCAAAACTCTGCAATACAAGGCCCGCTAAGAGAATGCCTACTAACCTATGCCGCATATGTATATTCATTTTTATGTCCCGCTAAAAGAGCAGTGTAAAATTACTTAAATACTTCCGGAGAGAATAGGATTGAAATCTTTTGTGCGCCTACCGCATAGAAAAGACCTTCTGTCTCATTCGATTCAAAATCAAATGTTCCCTGAATACAGCAAGGCACCGTAGCATTCCTATCAAAACTAATACGTATGCTTTTAATGAGCGACGTTGGACTCGACGATTCAATATATACCGTATCTGCATCAATAAAACACATCCATGCCTGAAGTTTGCTGCATTCAAGCAGTACCTCTGGTGATTGTATGATAACATTTTCGAGTTCAATATGTGTACCGGCCTGTAATTCAACGGCATTGCCACCGGTGATATATGCATTAGATAAGGTTATAAATTTGCCTGATGATGAGGAAAAGACTGTTCCTGCAGATAAGCGCTTCAGACTCGATTTACGCATTTTAAGGTTATCGCGCTGTTTTTTAACACTCTCAAGACCTTGCAAGTCTGCACTACCAAGTTCAATAATGCCCTGTTTTATACTAAAACAAACATTATTTTCCCCTGAGCTATCGCACACCAAGGCCTGATCTGGTGATTTGACAACCTCTTTCAAATCTGTGCCATTCACCAGTATGGGAGTCGCACAAAGAGAGCCTGACACAAGGATAGTACACAACAACACATTCATATATCGACACATAATCACCCCTTCACACATAATTTAAAACTGCCAGGCAGTATACTTACTTTATATCTATCTATCAAGCATCAGCTGTTTTTACAATCTCGATAAATCCCATAATTTCATTCAGACGAGCAATCTCTTCTTTGATGGCAGCATCAGCATGGAAAGCATGTTTATAATTGTTTTTTGCACAGTACGCAAATGGCAATGCTATGACAATGGATGGTACTGCTAGCATTAGATAAGCCTTATCACCCGCGTCATGTACTGACCAAAAATAGGTTACGATAAAGCCAGCCCCAAGAAACCCACCAAAAAAGCCCGCACATCCCCCTTGAATAAGTAATTTTGCAAATGGCCAGTAGCTTTGAATAGTACCGCGAGATAACACTTTGGCAAGGTCAGCTATTTTTTCTTTTTTAGTTTCTTGCGCTATGCGTTCAAATGACGCAAGCGATTGATCTTTTTCTTGCACTGTCTTAAATTCGGCTTCAAGAGCGACATATCCTGATTTGAAATTTGCCGCGTTACAATCTTTAATCAGCTGTTCTAACTCTACCTGCAAAACCTGATTATCAGCATGCATAGTGTTTGCCAATGAACCGGCAAAAATGAATGAACATATAATTATTCGTAATTTATAGAACATGGAAAGATCCCCTAATACGGTTGAATTTTATTGCTTTATTGTGCTTTCGAAAGTCTCTAAATGAGCAATGATAGTATCAATATTTTTCAGCTGATTTTCAACATGCGTTTTTTGGTGTCTGCTTATGTAAAAATCCTTACGTGCCGACCAAAGACCCAGATATGCTATATAACCGCATACCGCTGGTATACATTTAGCAAGTATAGGATCAAGTAAAGGATTACCCTCTACTGATACAAAACCCATCGTGCCTGCTATTATGCCAGTTATCAAACTAGTCGCTCCAATACCAGCCCACGTTACTGTTTTAACAAGCTTAATACCATTAAGTTCTTCTGTACCATACATAAGCTGCTCATGTTCTATATTTTTCTTAACTGCTTGAGCATATGCTAACAACTCTGCATGCACAGTATTCTTTTGGCTGAATGCGTTATATCGAGCAATAAATTTTTCAGCATTGGCTTCTTTAATGTCCTGCTTGATAAGGTAGGCACACAATTGATCCACGTATGTCATTATGAAAGGATTTTGCTTGCGAAATGCTTCTGAAAAGCTCGGCGCTGCTAACCCATGCGTACTAATAAAAATTGAAGAAAATATCATAACATATTTCATAGACGTCCTTTTACGTTCATTTCTCTATACTTTGGAAAAATCTTTAGAAAGCATTGCAAACCACTGTTCGGCAGCTGCGCGGACGGCAGGATCTGTACTTTTAAGGTCCTGTTCTAGCCGTATCACATATTCCGGGTCCTCTAGAAACGCAATAGCGAGCAACGTAGTACGCTCTAACCGTTGTCGCATTTTAATCATACCGTATCTGATAAGCGCGATGGCTACTACGCTGACCACTATGCCGACTTGTACTTTTCTGTTGTTTTTTATAAGCGTAGCTATATTCTGTGCTTTTTCAAGCATCCATTGCGTGTTTGCCAGCGCTTGGCCCGCTAGCGATACAGTAAGGGCAAGTAACATAACTTTTATTATTTTCATGATACCTGCATTTCACGTCTGATGGTTTTTCCAACCTTTATTAAATGTTCTTTCTGAGCGTGTAATTGAGATACCATGTACGGATTATATACACATGCTTTAAGCGCATATGCTATGTGTGCCCCGGCAAGACCGGCAAATAAACCAAACACTATTGGGCTATTTCTATGATTAAAGCGGTAACTGTCTCCCGACTTATCAATACACGATACGCCCATCGCCACAAGAGATAAGAGTATTGGGGCAGCAAGGCCTTCTCTATCTGATGCGCTGCCCATATAATATAATTCTTTATTTGTATTGGACACTAATTGATCTTCGATCGCCTTTTCTAGCTGGGTGAGTACGGTACCATATTCTGGGTTTTTAGCAAAAGTGGTAGTGAATAGTTCCACTGCCTTGTGCAACGTTTTTCCATCACTTTTTACCATAATGTTTATAAGGTTGTTTTTGGCTTGGGTAATATCATTATCCTGACCATACAGGCATGCCATTGAGCCTAATAACATAATACCCATCATGCTTTGAATACGTACAAAATCCATATGAACCTCCAGTTTATCTATGATAATCTCCATCAACTGACTGTACAGGGGAGACTTCTATTGCCATACACCTATACCCTATTCAATATGCCTTATATTACCTATTTGTCAATGGGTATCTGGTCGCCAGGGCATACCTGAAAAATAGATACTTTCTCTGAATTATTGGCCTATTTTAAGGGTTTAAATAGGGACAGAAGATCAATACATAACGGCAACTTTTCCATTTGTCAGTTTCGTCGTTGAAAAATACTGCTTAATGGGACTTGCTAACCCCGATGTCTATTTTGTATAATAGGGCTACAAGCTCATAATTTTAATAGTATGTCGGAGGTATTCATGAAAATAGTAAAAATCGGTCTTCTGGCGATGCTCGCAAGCACAGCACTACTCAATGGCTGGCAGGCATGGCAATGCGTACCGAACAAAATTTTGGTAAAAAATGAAACTAGTAATCCCGATGGAATTAAAGTCGAGTTGTTCCTTGCATATAGCATTGGAACATTGAAAGATACAGCAATCCATTATTTTGTGAGAAAACAAGATATTTACTCTGTATTTATACAAAAGGGACAAGAAATTGATATTGCGACATTATTGCCAAAAATTACTCCTGATACTACAGAGCCATTTATTAACAAATTCAAAATAGGTTTTGGGTTAGTACCGGCTGAATTACGTGAACGTGGAGATATTATATTAACGCCGATTGATCTTGGTGACCATTATCTCGCTCATTCTAAAATACGCATCAAGGTGCGAGGCAACAAAAAATTCAAAATAGAACACTTACCAGGTTCGCATAAAGAATATATAAAGGCCCCGCAGTAAATCACAGCACATTTTTTAGGTGATACCTACTCTTTAGATTTGCCAAAGAGTGGGCTAAAAAAATTCTTCACCCGTTGATATACCGATTCAAAAAATCCCTGACCACCGGCAGTATCTGTCAACTTAGATGCAACACCGGAACGCCCAACCAATTCAGCAGTACCTACAAAAACTTGCGATTCTCCATCTCTGATAGTAACAATGATATCCTTTTGCTCTTGCTGCGCCTGCTTTATGATGGCTTGGGTAACCAAAGGATTAGTACACGACGATATCATGTATCGTTCTTCGATCATGCCCTTGCTGGTTCCTTGCGCGGGTCTTGACCAACACGTATCTGACGTATGTTTCTTATCATCAATAATGCACCAAGGTTCTATTTTCGCAAAACTGCGTGGAGTTGGTTTTGTAGCATTGGCATCAAATAATAAAGCCGCCTGAGCGGGCTCAAATCCTTGTTCTACAGGAACAAAGTAGAGGGCACGTGGCATCACATCTAAATCAACATTCATATTTTTTGGTTCAATATGAAAAAATGATTGTGCACCTCGCATTAAGTTAGCCTTAAAAAATATAATACGGCTTGATTCATTTTTTATGATAATTTTGGGTGAAAACGTTGGTTCTATTGCATGCGCACACGTTACAGATACTACACATAGTAAGGAGAATAATAGATATAGCATAGATATTCCTTTATATCGGATGGTCAAAGATAGAAATCATGGTATCAGTGATTGGCTGATATAGTCAATTATCTGCAAAGGTAAGCAAAACATCGGGTTTGTGTGGCACATTATGACCACGAAGTCTATTGCGGTATATCCTCTTCCGGCGGACAACAGTCATATAGAGCGCGTTCTGCCCGATAGTCTCCTAAAACTGCATGAATAATTGGCCAACAATGACTTGCCTCAACTTCATTACTTGGTATTATACCAGCAGCCATGATGCATGCCTTCCAGAGAGCCCATGCACGTGCACGTGCCCAAGTAGCGTCATCAAACGCAAACGCTGTACGAAATATCTCTCTACTTTCGCCATGGAACAATGTCCATGCAATGCTCAGATCACAGGCAGGATCTCCTATTGCTAATTGTCCAAAATCGATAACAGCAGATAATATCCCCTTGATTGCAAGTAAATTTCCCGGACTTATATCACCATGTACCCAAACTGGCCTACCTTTCCAGCTAGTTTTAAGAGCTGTTTGCCAAACTTCAATTGCCCAGTCGCTATCATGCCAGAATGTGTCTTCATCTAATTTTTCTTTAAGGGCCGCTAAAGCGGTCTGCATTTGAACATCATAGTGAACCAATGATCCACCGCGATAAAAGCTATGTTCACCTGCAATCGGCCCACCAGTAGTATCTATCGAGTGTAATGCCTTTAGAAAGTGTGCCAGTGTTTTTGCCATTGAATTCAGGTCAGATATGTATGCTCCTTCAACAACGTACCCATCTATCCACCGATATACTGACCAGTGATAAGGATATTCTACACTTGGTTTTCCTATTACTATTGGTGCGGTATTGCAATGGGTAACAACGGTGCCAAGATCGGTAACCATCGCTGTTCTTTTTCTACCTGAGTCGCGTACTCAGCAGCACTGGGCATACGTACCAATAACCTGTCACCGAGACGAAATGTTCGATTATCCCAACCATTAGGTTCAATTTTTTGGATTGGCAAATCTTTCCATTGTGGAAATTGCGTAGCAATAAGATTTTTTACTAAAACTTCATTGACGGGTTCCTGCATATCATATCCTCCTCTCATTAATCTTTGCGATTGCTCTTGAAAGCGCCAGAACAGCCCATCCTTTCAATCGTTCTTCTTTTTCTTCATAGCAATACGGCAACAGCGCTATAGGGTGCCAAAAGGTTCGAAACAATGCCATTGCATACGTACTAGAATCTACATGGCTATATTCTTTTAAGAAAATCGATAATGCGTCATCTGCAAAGATCATGAACCCCACTGAAAGGTCTATGCCAGGGTGGCCAATATGCACATCTCCCCAATCAATAAGGCCTGATGGCTCATGATTTTCATCTACTAAAATGTGCCTGCTATATAAATCACCATGACAATAGGATGTCCGTGCAATATGCTCAAAATCATATGGTTTGAAATATTCGAGTGCAGTAATTAACTGGCTGATCTCAAATCCGGCATCTTGAAAATAGGAAGCATATCTTTCCAGTGATTTCATCACCTTGTCGGATCGCTGAGACACATTATAGCGCCAATTTTGGTCACCCTTAATAGCTGTATGATCCTCTTGCCTGACAGGAATTGTATGCAATTCTTTGAGCCATTGAGCCAATTTTTTTGCAAATGATGTACTCGTAACAGATTTAGCTGGCATCTCAGATAACTGAACACCTGGTAACATTGGATATCCTGCAAAAGGCGATTGATACTCTTGCGAAGGTGTACCCACAAATTCTGGGTGGGTAAATGAAAACGATACATGCTCCGCAAGATACGGTAATGCCTGAATCTCATTCTGCAAACATTCGACGCCCATCGCACGACGCGGAAATCGAAAAACATACTGTTCATTGACTAGATAGGCGATGTTATCCCAACCTTTGCCCATTTCCACTATATTTTTGACCTCAAAAGCCATCTGTTGCTGTATCAGCTTTGCAGCTAATGCCGTATCTATAAAAATTGTCTGCTGCCACTGATGCGAAGCCATATCATTTACTCCATTCTTATATGTTGTAATAGCTGTAGAAATGTCACCTGATTCCTCGCCCTGCATATATGATATCCGACCGCAACCATGGTTTTTGCTTACAATATCAAAACAATGTACTGCAAGACCCGCTCGCCGCGCCGCATAAAATTCATCCCGATAACTTTCATCGACCTGCCGTATATGTATCGGATCAGATGGATACAGAAATGCTATGGAGGAATAACTCACCATTTTTTCCTTTGAATACTACGACTTGGTTTCTATAGTATATATGCCATTGATACACATTATTGATACCTCTTGCGGCTGCCTCATATGTACCTTCTCGTGCCAATCATGCAATAACCAAAGAAACTGTTCGACGCCCATTTCTAATGTACTATCTTCAGTGGTGGTATCAGGGTACAGATCACGAATAATAACGAAGTCACTATCCCTATCTAAACGGGTAAGACTATTGATGAGCGCCTTGCCTTCATCACGATATACCCACCGTTTAAAAACAGGCATATCAAAACCCAAATCAGATGCTAACAAAAAAGCAAGGATACTAATTTGATTATCCGTTGCTGTATGATACCGATATCTTCCATTGGTACTCAACTGCAATGTCACAGACTGATCTTTATACACACACGGCCACTGCCTACCCAATAATACTTTAACTTGAATTGCCTTATCTATGATATCCTGCCTGGTAGACGCAAAATTATCTTTTGCATAAGACGAAAAATGATCAGTTTCCCGCCACAGCTCAGAAAACAACTGACTTTCAACTTCAGGAATTATATCGTGATCAAGATCCATACAGTAATCAAAATATTTACCACAAAAAAGCCGGGTATTCATATTACCAAAGAGGTACTGATCAATCAGCCAACACAATCTGCGTCTGGCAATATTTTCAGTCATTACCGACCCTAGAACAGAAAAAACATTGGAAGCACTGTAGCAAGACACATGGCATAACCAGCACGTAGCCAAAATCCTATATAATCTAAATTCATGATGTAGACAATGCCAATAATTGGATAAGTAAATAACCTTGAAAGCGCTGAATTGGACAATTCTATAAGCTGGGTAACATCTTGATTACTCGGAATCGCACTAATACCAGCACAAAACCCAAACCAGGTTACAAACCAATAAGTACAATTCATAACAGGTCCCTGTGGTACAATAAAAGAAGTTCCAAATATGTAACTCGTACCATACGGCATAGTAAGTACCATGCACACCAAAGAATTAATAATAAGGGGACCACAGCCAATCAGAAATGCCTTGACCAAGCTATCGGTACGTTCATGAATCACACAACCAGAAGTTGTTGAAAGGGGTATAAAATAGCGAATTGCATAAACTGGCACATTGGTAACATCACAGAAAAAACGATGTGCAATTTCGTGCAATATGGTACCTGGAAATGTAGCTAATGCGATAACTTCTCCGGGAATAATCATAACAAATCCTATGCGGTAGTGAGTTGTGAATCAAATATCCGACAAAAATGAACCGATAGATACCTCTTCAATTCCCTTTGCTCCGCTACTGAATATCTTTCTCCAGCAAGCACATTAATTCCCGCATAAAAATAATGAAGGCCATCGAAGCTATCTGCAGACAATGCAAAGTAGGATTTTGCCATATTCATTTTGCCTTCTTTAAATGTGGGGTACGTATTGATTAGCTGACCGTATAAATCAATTGCCCCAGAGTAATCACCGCGATAAAATGCGCTATTTGCCGCTATAATTTGCCCTCTGACCTCACGATGAACGGGCAAATCATTGTATACAAAATTAACAAGCGTACCCATAAACGCGACCAAGGTAAACAATCCAAACCCACGTACCCACAAGGGATAAACATGTTTGGGTAACGGTACAAATTCCTGAGATTCCTGTAATTCTGGTATATCTTCCATGGCGCCTGCTTTCTTAATTTTGTGATCCAATTGCAACGCAAGATAGCATGCTACTATACACAAAGCAACTACTATCGATCACTACCTACTTGCTAACTATATATTGGATAACTCCTTCCTCCCTGCTCCTCTTCCTCTTGCTCATCATCAGCGCCGTAACATTTGCTGTAGATCCAATAGCCAATACAGCATACTGCTACACCAGTTATGAAGCCGCGGGTAAATGCTGCGGAGGAATCTTTTTTTGTAGCCACAGTCAAATTCTGCGCTCTATCCACAACAGGAATTGATGGTTGGGCAAGTAGAAAATCAAGCTGAGCTATCGCGCGCTGCTGCTGCGTAGGTATGGATACGGGAATATAATGATCTGTACTATGCATAGCTCCTGCCGCTTGACTCTCTTGCACCACTCGCGCTGGCTGTTGCTGCAGGATATTATTTGGCAGTGCATCTATTATAGGCTTCTTTTTTGGCTGGTAGTTCTTGTATCCATTACTACCCCCACGAATTATGTCATCGGCGTTCCAATATTCATATCTATCTTCAGGATCCCCGCCATTATCTTTGAGCAGCATTGCCATTTTAGAATTCATGTCATAGGCCAAATCAATAGGAACTTGCCCTCTACGATTTGGCTGCATCAGGTCTGCTCCCATCGCTACTAATGTTTCAAAAAGATGCTTATCTTTGTGTTTAATGGCGTACGTCATTAACGTATCTCCATCCTGATGTATATGGTTTATATCAGCACCGAGTTTGCGATACAATGGAGCTAGCTTTTTTTGCTTATAATCCCCTCCTGTTATTGCCGAGTATAATAAAGAATGCATGTTCTCTAGCTTCAGATGATTTACTGACCATTCTAGATATGAGGTGATTAGAGATGCGCTCGTTCTATACAGAGCCTTGCAAAGCCTACTATACCGAATCAAATTGTTAATAGATCTCACTACGCTCAGCAACTTCTCATCAGTACGAGCATGCTCTAATCGAATCGCATCTTCTCGATAATTCACCCATTCAAGAATCTGTTTCCAAACCTCGTCTGGTAGACTTGCGCAGACTATGATCTGCCTAGAAGATACCTGATCCATCGCAAAGACTGATGGCTGAATAGATACCAATAAAGCGAATATGAAGTAATGGAATAAATGCATAATTTTCCAATCTATAATGTTATTTTGCTCATACACTTACTGCCACACCAAATTTATGACACTTCGCAAACCTGAGAAGACGGCTACAAAACCAATCCCTATCACACACGCAAATATTTTTTTCATCATGGAAGTTCCGCTAAATTTGATTATTGCTGTTAATGCTTTGTGTCCAATTAGTATCAATACTCGATATTCCTAAAAGGTAGATCCCTGATGTGCATCTGTTCATCAATGATTTTAGCTGCCTTTTCAATCGCTTTTTTCAATGTTTTTAGACTACGAGGTTTTATTTTAACCAAAGGATTCAACCAATCATAATCTTGAATTGCCCTTACAACAAAATGGCCATTTTGATCAAAGTCTGGTTGCCAACCCACGTCTAGAATAAATCTATCTCCAAACGAGATTTGTAACATATCCAATTTAAATGAATACCGTTGATTTTCAAATAAGGTATCTTCATTAATATCAAAATCGTTGTATGTTATTGTCCCATTTAAAATATTTAAGCCATCGATAAAATTATTATATGTTTTCAATGCTATCCCATAACAAGATCAATGTTATAAATAGTTATCATAGATTCCCTTTGCTTTTTTATTCCACCACTTAACACAGCTAAGCTCAAACTATTCGCATTTTCAATAATTTCTGCTTTGTAAAATTGGTAACCTGCAGATGGGTCCAGTTTTACAGTTTCTCCAATTTTGCTAATAAGCTGTACATTCGTTTCTCCAATAAATACCACTAATTCATGGGTATAAAGAACATCATGATAACTAAAACTAGGCGGCATTATGTTAGGTAGGATTGTATTGGCAGTGATAATTGTTAAGGAGGATCCATCTTGGTGGTTATCGATAATATACCCATTTTTTAATTCAAATGATGCCGAAGAGGCTTGGACCTTTATTTCCATTAGAATGGCCAATTTTGGGCATTTATCCCTTACCATGGAATGATCTATAGTATCGAACAGTCCAGTATTAATATTCAGCATATAACATTGATAATCATGGGTAGTAAAAATAACACAACTATCATTCCAATAATAGGCTGGCGAAAAAATATTCTCTGGGATAAATTGACCCATCGGGAATATTTTATGGTTTAAGGTTGATATGTCAATCCAAGCTATACACGCATTATCAGGACAATACAATAATAGTTCAGCCTTTGAAAAATGTTTGTAGATATGATAGATACATAAGTTATCCAATAATGGTATTTTTTTTATCACGTCTAAACTGGTATCAAGAAGTTGAAGCCCCGTGTAATCATCATTTGTTACAATAACATTGCCAAGTGTTGCCAAAATATATAAATCATTGTTCGTTTTTAATTCTGATTTTTGTATAACATTCATTCTATAATCACTTTCATTCATAAAGCGTACGTCCCTTAATTGCTGTATTGGGTATTAATTCTCCTGTAAGCGGATCCGCTATTCCTATATGTTGACCACCTTTATTATACACTTCCAAATGAGCTCCCTCGCCTTTATGTAATGTGTCTCTGTGCAGGACTTCATCTAAGCAACGCCAAAATTCTGTACCAATCGCATGATGCGCGATTTGATTTCACTAAAATCCATGCGATTTAGTTGTTTTATAGCAGTTTCTACATTTTTCAGGTTGTTTTTCTTGC
>Ga0209168_10000229_pt1 | contig 62777 bp, 51 predicted proteins | sample Coa_R1_FD_187156 | JGI IMG/M metagenome (GOLD analysis project Ga0209168, IMG submission 187156) | Surface soil microbial communities from Centralia Pennsylvania, which are recovering from an underground coalmine fire - Coalmine... | ecosystem: Environmental > Terrestrial > Soil > Unclassified ...
ACTTTCATTCGCTCCACGGCATACTGCTGGAACTCCAGCGTATACCGCCCGTTCCTTCTCCTCTTTTGCACTTTGCAACCCCTTTACTGCAAAGTGTAACGTTCCTCACTGTCTCATTTTTGGGGTTCAGTCCACAGACGATTTTGGCCCTCCGGTTACGTTGGCATCAAGCAGAAATCGCCTGGATTGACGCAGCCGGAAGGCCCGCCGGCGGCGGGTCGCGGAGTTACACCTGGTGGCGCAACTTCCTTTCCCGGCCCGGATGGAGGTATGAAGAACGCCCTTGCAGCGTGAAACCCTTATTATGGGTTTATGAATATCACCCTTTCTCTGGACGATGACCTGGTAAAGAAAGGTCGCAAAATTGCGGTGGAGCGCGATACCACTCTGACGGGCATGGTACGGGATTACTTGGAAGGGCTGGCGGCGGAGGATGCTTCATCCGGCCGCAGGCGGCGCGAACGGGAAACGCTCGAGCGATCCTTTGAGCAATTCCGCTTCAGGGTTGGGAAACGAATTTGGAAGCGCGCGGATTTATATGCACGGACGTGATTTCCGCGACACGAATAAACCATGTCCGTGAGGGATGTTGGAAGAATACGCAGTTCAGGGCAGGCTGGCGGAGAGAGAGGGATTCGAACCCCCGATACCCGTTAAGGTATACACGCTTTCCAAGCGTGCGCCTTCAGCCACTCGGCCATCTCTCCGAAACAAGATTGTTGACGGCCCCTCGCAAAATCTGCTCGGGACTTCGGATCACGGCTCCAGTTTGTGGCCTGCCCTGAGTGAGCAGGCGAATGAACCGGCCGCGAAAACGCCTCAACTTGAGTGACCTTATTATATCGGAAGCTTTAAGAGATGGCTGAACACCTCTCGGGGGGCCAGGATGCAGGCCGGAGCCATGCGCAATTGCTATTTGCCAACTGCCGGTTTTTGGCGACTACCCGGCGTGCGCCATGACGCGTTCGAAGTTGTACTCATCAATCACGGCGGCTACGGCCCTTTTGCCGTTCTCTTCTCCGCAGCGAACAACCCGTCCGGTACAGTTGACCAGGACGTCAGTATCAGCTCCAACCACCACCGCGGGCAGCACAATGCGGAAGCGAATGATCGTCCCCACCGAAAGCTCGGTATTCATGTGGAACAAAACGCCGCCGGCTGAGATGTCCGCAGTCTCGGCAAAGTGTTCGCGGGAGTCACTGGTGCGGATGGTAATGGGAAGTCTTAACGGAAATCTTACTGCACTTCTAAGATCAATCACCCCTCACCTCTATGCAAGCTTATACACCTGTTCTGTGGCCCCACAAGTTACTTTGGTATCCGCAGCAGGACAATGAGCTAACGATTCGAGGTTAGAACTTGGTTACTTCAGTGAAATTGAAACCGCGCACCTTCATGGCCGGCACCACCATATCAAAGGATTCTTCCCCGCTGGCCCGTACGATGCGGCCCATTGCCTCCACGCTGTTTAACATCTCAATCAAGCTCTGGTTGAAGCGGAAGTTGCGGATGCCCTGTTTGACCTTGCCCTTCTCGATCAAAAAAGTCCCGTCCCGCGTCATGCCGGTGAGTATCTTTTCATAGGGATCAACTTCGCGGATGTACCACAGCCGGGTGATCAGGATTCCGTGCTCCGTTCCCGCAATCATCTGCTCCACGGTTTGCTCCCCGCCCGAAGTGGCAAAAACAATGTTGGTTGGGGCCTCTCCCATCTCATTCGGCAAAGGAAACCCGTGCCCGGTGGCGTCTATTTCGCCCACTTTTCCTGCATATTCTGACTGGCGCATCTTCGCTGCCGTACCGCGCGCATAAACCAGGTTCTTGATGGTGCCTTTTTCCACCAGTGTCACCTTTTTACGCCGGACTCCTTCGCCGTCAAATGGCGCTCCGGACTGCAAAGGGTGGTAGACATCATCCACGATGGTGATGTTTTCACCAAAAAGCCTGGTCCCAATCCGGTTATTGAGAAACGAACGCTGGTCCAGGATGGCCATGCCGGCAAAGTCCCAGAACATGAATCCCACCAGGTCGAGCACGGCCGCAGGTTCCAGCACCACGGTGTATTTGCCCGGGGCCAGTTCAGCAGGAGCGCTCGAGTCCCTCGCCTTCTGGGCCGCTACCTCCGCCAGCCGGACATGCTCTACGTCCCGTACATTCGGAGAGTTGAATTTTTGCCATCCGGAAGAGTCGCCCGCCAGCATGGTGATCGAAACTTCCGCAGAGGTCCGCTGATGAAACGCCGCCAGCCCCTTTGAATTGATGATGCTCTCCGCGCTTTCCGCGCTGGAGTAAATGCCCGCCGTGACCAGTCCATTTTTCTTGGCCGTGGAAACAATTTGACTCACCGCTTCGGCTCGATCTGCCGGAGTGACGGCAGCAGTCTGCTCGAACCAGCCCATCGGAGCAGGTCCATTCGATCTGGCCTCCGCCACTGAGGGTAAAGGCAGCAGATCGGGGTTAGGCTCCTGCACCTTGGCGATGCCTTCCGCGGATCGCACCGCGCGCTTCAATCCCTCATCGTCAAAGCGGTTGGTGATCGCCCGCGCAGTCTTGCCGTCAAATGCCACGCGGATGGATGCCGCTTCATTGACCTCAGCAACATTCTGGTGAATGGTGTTGTTGGCAAAGCGGGTCAAAGAGTAATTGGTGGAGGCGAAAATGATTTCAAGTTCGTCGCTGGACGAAAATTTCTTGACCCGGTCAAAGATCGTCTGCGCTTTGGATTGGTCGAGCATCTGGCCCTCAGAGAATGATAGTCAGCAAACAACCTCTTAGTGTAACCCGGCCGGCCACTTCGAATTGCCTGGCCGGAGTTTCTAAAGATGGCATGGAAGGATCTTGTGGAGCAGGTGATTCGACCTGCATGGGGCTGAACTAGCCGAAGAAATGATGCAGCAGGAAAAGAATTCCCAGACCTACGAATACCATCGACGCCATTCCGATGCCTGGTTCTTTGTTCACCTCCGGTATTAAGTCAGAGGCAGCCACGTAGAGTGTAACCCCGGCGGAGAGCGGCAATCCCGCAGATACAGAGTGGGAAAAGAGCGCCATGGTAAGCACTCCGGCAACGGTGGCAGCTCCCAGAAACGCCGAGGCCGCCCATGCCGCGCGCCTGCTCCTGCCGCTGGCCAGCATCACGGAAGCCGCTGTGAATCCTTCCGGTATCTTGTGCAGAAAGACGGCCAGAAAGATCACCCAGCCCAGCCAGCGCGAGACCAGAAAGCCGGAAGCAATGGCAATGCCGTCAAAGAAAGTGTGGATGCCCAGTCCAAACAGGACTGAATAACCCTTATGGGCGGCCACAAATTCCTCCGCGTGGGTCTCCTCGCCAAAGTGGAAATGGGGAGTGACAGTATGCTCAAAAAGGTGGACCACGAAGTATCCCGCCACGATCAGCAAAGGCCCTTGGCTGAGACCGGCAAGCTGGATGCTTTCCGGCAGCATCTCCAGTAAGGCCGTGCCCAGCATGAATCCGGAACCGAGTGCGACAAAATAGCGGAGATAACTGCGGTCCCAGTTCTTCTGCACAATTACGGCCCCGCCGAAGCCGTTGGCGGCTGCGGCCGTCAGGCCCAGCAGAATGCTCAAAGGAATGGGACTCATGAGGGCGAAGGGCAAATAAGGCCGAGAATATCAGGAATCAGCCGCTATGGCGAATATGCATTACGTCGCCGTCCTGCACAATATATTCCTTGCCCTCAAGGCGAAGCGTGCCCTTGGCGCGTGCGTTTGCCTCGGATCCGGCTTCGAGCAACTTGTCCCAATGGATGGTTTCGGCCCGAATGAAATGTTTTTCCAGGTCGGAGTGGATGGCCCCGGCGGCACTCTGGGCCCGCGAGCTCCTGGGGACCGTCCATGCCCGGCATTCGTCTTCGCCAACGGTGAAAAATGAGATCAGCCCAAGTACTTCATAGGTCTTGCGGATCAGCCGCGTAAGGCCGCTCTCCTTCAACCCGTAGCTGGAAAGAAACTCCTGCGCTTCCTCGTCACTCATCTCCGCCAGTTCGGCCTCTACTTTGCCGCAGATGGCAGTGGCCCCGGCATTCTTCCGCGCTGCCACTTCGCTCAGGTTGTATTTCTGCTCCGCCTTTTCCAGGTCCTCGCCAAGTGTGGTGGATTCATTCACGTTCACCACATACAGAATCGGTTTCTGGCTGAGAAACATGAAGCCTCGAATCCGTTTTTCATCGTCGCCGGAAATATCCATCTCGCGTAGCGGCAGCTCAGTCTCCAGGTGGGCCTTGGCCCGCGTGAGCAAGTCAGATTCGCGCTCCAACTCCGCAGTCCTCATCTTCTTCAGGTCTTTTTCCAGCCGCTCCAGGCGCTTCTCCACCTGCCCCAGATCGTTCACGATGAGGTCGAAGTCCACCGTCTTGATATCGCGCAACGGATTGATCTCGCCCACGTGCGGGATGGCGGGATCGTCAAATGCCCTGACCACGTGTGCCAGCGCGTCCACGCCGCGCAGGTTGGCGGCGAAGGCCGTCTCTTTGAGCGCTTCCTGCCCGATGGCCGCCACGTCGACATACTCCACGCTGGCGTGAATCAGCTTTTTGGGGCTGTAAAGCTGCGCCATGCGGTCCAGGCGATCGTCCGGAACCTTGGCTACACCCAGGTGGGCCTCGCGTGGATTGGCAAAGCCAGAGCCGGAAATGTCAGCCTTGGTCAGAATCTTGAACAGCGATGTCTTGCCTACCTGAGGCAGGCCGATAATACCTGTTTTCATAAGAAGAAGCTGCTGGCTCTGAGCTGCTGGCTCCAGGCAAAAAGCCAAGCGAATGCGCACCAGCCGCAACGGCTCTTAGCGAACTCGTTTTGTCTTGGATGCTGAAGCTTTTCGCTAGTGGCTAGCAGCTAGAACCTGGTAGCTGTTTTTAGTTTTTCACGAGAAGCGGCGTGCGGTCAAAACGACCACTGCGAGGCCCAGCACCAGAACCCCGGTTTCCAGGCGCGTAGACCATTCATGCATGTGGTCGAATTCGATACGGTCAGAGCCTTCAAGACTGCCGGTCGATTGCATTTGAGCCCTTAAGACATGCATACGAGGGGTAATGGCGAACTGCGAGATCAGAATGAGAACCAGCATGAACAGCACCAGGAGGTTGCTGAGCGCCAATGGCGTGAAACGGGCCAATCTAGCGCGACTGTAAAGCAACGAGCAAATCAGAAAAACAACACCTGAAGCAATTCCCATCCAATGCAAAACTGTCAGGCTGCGGCTCACTACGTTCCCGGCCAGAGCCGTGTTTGGCAGGATGGCGGGGATGGTGAAGACCGTGGGGGCAAGAACAAAAGCGAAGAAGATGAGGCCGCCGATCCACACGATCAGGGCCAGCAACATCAACGCGCGGAGCAATGTCATACAGGCACTGGCACAGAGCTCAGGATGTCGCGGATCACTGTTTCTGCCTGCGCTGACTTCTTCAAGGTAGAAGATTGACGGGAATTGATCACCACCCGGTGGGAAAAAACCGGAATAGCCAATGACTTGAAGTCTTCCGGAGTGGCAAACATTCGTCCGTCCATATATGCCATTGCCTGGACGGCGCGATAGAGCATAAGCGATCCGCGCGGTGAGACTCCCAGCGATAGCGAATCTGATTCACGCGTGCGGCGCACGATCTCCAGAGCGTAATCGACCAGCGAGTCATCCACTTTCACCCGGGTCACCTCTTCCTGCATGGCCAGAACATCCGATCCGGTGGCGACGGCGTGAACGTCTTCCAGGCGCGCGGCGCCCGCCTCAGAACGCAGAATCTCGCGTTCGTCTGAGGCCTGCGGATAACCCATCTGGATGCGCAACAGGAAGCGGTCAAGCTGCGATTCCGGTAAGGGATACGTTCCGTGATGCTCCACCGGATTCTGAGTCGCAATCACCAGAAACGGTTCCGGCAGTTGGTGGGAATGGCCATCCACGGTGACCTGGCCTTCGTTCATGGCTTCCAGGAGCGCCGATTGGGTTTTTGGAGTAGTGCGGTTGATCTCATCCGCCAGCAGGATATTGGTAAAGATTGGCCCGGGTTTGAACTCAAACTGCTGTTCCAAGGCCGAGTAAACGGTGATTCCCAGCACATCCGTGGGTAGCATGTCGCTGGTGAATTGAATGCGCTGAAAGGTGCAATCCAGTGCCCGCGCCAGCGCGTGCGCCAGAGTAGTCTTTCCCACTCCGGGCACACCTTCAATGAGCAGATGGCCCCGTGCCAGCACTGAAACCAATGCCAGCCGGATGACATCGTCGTTACCGCGAATGATACTGCGCAGCGAACTTTCCAGCGCAATGGCGCGAGACCCGATGGATGACTGATACGTAGTTGAACCCATTAACTTCAAATTCTACTGCATTGTCTTTTGCAGGCGCTAGGTACTCTGGTACTGGAACGTTCGCACTTTGGAAACTTGCTCAGAAAAGTGAGTTCACATGTGACGTGATTGTGCTTCCCGCGCTGTTCCGGCTTGCCGCTGGTTTGTTCACTGGTATTCCGCGGGTCGTCCGGTCAGGCGCTCAATGCGCTTGGGAATGGGCGGATGCGTGGAGAACAGGTTTCCCAGGCTCATGCCCATGAAGGGTTGCACGATAAACAGATGCGCGGTTGAAGCCGGAGCAGCCATGGGAATCCGTTTCGAGTAGGCATCCAGCTTCTGCAGGGCCCTGGCGAGGGCCTGAGGATTGTGAGTGAAGTGAGCGCCGGTGGCGTCCGCTTCATACTCGCGGGAACGCGAGACGGCAAGTTGAATGAGCATAGCCGCAATGGGGGCCAGGATCAGCGTTAGCAGCCCGCCTCCACGATCGCGGTCATCGCGGCCGCCAAACCAGAATTCGAATCGCGCCAGCATGGTGATCGCGCCGGCCAGGGTGGCGGCTACGGAGCTGATCAGGATGTCACGATTGCGCACGTGCCCGAGTTCGTGGGCCAGAACACCTTCCAGCTCTTCATCGTCCAGCAAACGGAGAATACCCTCGGTTACGGCCACTGCAGCATGCTTAGGGTTACGGCCAGTGGCAAAGGCGTTGGGCGAATCCGTGGGAATCACATAAATCCGCGGCATGGGCAGCCCCGCATGCTGGGTCAACCGTTCGACCACCTCATAAACCCGGGGAAGCTGCTCGCGGCTTACGGGCTGGGCGCCATTCATCGCCAGGGCAAGCTTGTCAGAAAAGAAATAAGAGAAAAAGTTCATTCCTGCCGCGATGACCAGCGCATACTCCATCCCACCGCGGCCGCCAAGCCGGTCGCCGATACCAATAATGATCAGCGTTAACAGCGTCAGCAAGAACGTAGTTTTGAGGGTATTCATATCTGAGTAGATGCTACATCCGGCGGCAGGATTCGGGAAAGGATGCTCTGCTTCTAATCTATTGAAACCAAAGCCGCTCAGCCCAAACCGGCATCAGGAGCTAAACGGCTTCGAGTCTTATGCTACGTCGAATTCTGATTCGAAGGGTACCTCCTCCTTGAATCTGGTCATCGCGGTAACGCCGGCCATCACGCCTCCCCGGATGCGGAAGTGCTTGGCTTGGGGCTCACCCGCGAATCCGAGCAGGTTGGGTAAACTGGCCACAGCCCCTGCCATGGCAGCATCAATCTTCCCATGAGTTTCAAAGCTGAAGACTGGCTTCACTCCGCCCGGATAGTCTGTCAGCAGGACATTGGTGGCCTCCGCGGCTGCGCAGCAGAATGCTGCCACAGACGCGCGTTTGTTCTTCTTCCAGAAAAAAGCGCCCATCACAATGAATATTCCCATCTGGGCGTAGTCAAATATGGCGTGTGCCCTGGGTGAAATGATTTTCGGCAATTTGTTGCTTACCGTCTCTACAGCTTTGGTCACGAGTGGCATGTAAATCCTCCTCCATATCAGAGAGATGCAAGACGTGGAGGTCCAAGTTGGCAGATTCATTTGCTGGATTTGTGCTCACGCTCGGCGGGCCATTTCAGATCAGCGGCTTAAGGGCTTGACCTGCAACGCATTCCGTATTGCCAGCAGCTCGGACAAGAGGTCATGCAGCTTGTCCAGCCGCAGAGCATTCGCTCCGTCAGATTTCGCTTGTGCCGGATTGTCGTGTACTTCCAGGAAAACACCATCGACACCGGCTGCTACGGCGGCCCGCGCTAAAAGGGGGATAAACTCCGGCTGCCCTCCGGAAACCGCATGGCCGTCCGCCCCAGCGGACGGGAGCTGGACCGAATGGGTACCATCAAACACCACGGGCGCAAATTGCCGCATGATGGCCAGCGAGCGCATATCCACCACCAGGTTGTTATAGCCGAAAGCGCTTCCCCGCTCAGTCAAGAAAATATTGTTGTTGCCGGACTCACGAACTTTTGCCACCGCATGGCGCATGTCCCAGGGCGAGACGAACTGGCCCTTTTTTATGTTGATCGCGCGGGCGTGCATGGCCGATTGCACCAGCAAATCCGTCTGGCGGCAAAGGAATGCCGGAATCTGCACCACGTCTACGCTCTCAGCGACCAGAGGAACATCCGCGACCTCGTGCACATCCGTCAGCACCGGCACGCCCGCCGATTCTTTCACCTTTCTGAGAATGCGCAGCCCTTCTTCCAGTCCCGGCCCGCGAAAGCTCTTCAGGGAAGTCCGGTTGGCTTTGTCGTAGGACGCCTTGAAGATATAAGGGATCCGCAGCTTGCGCGCCTCATCGCGGAGCGCTTCAGCCATGCGGAGCGCATGGCCCTCGCTCTCAATCACGCAGGGGCCGGCGATGAGAAACAGGGCGCAACCGTTTCCGATTTGAATGTCGCCGACTTTAGACGAATAATCTTCAGGCATCGCGCTTTGGAGATCTCAGTCTGCGTTCGATTGCGGAGGAGTGGTACTTGGCCAATTGCCGGTTGCTGGTCTCACCGCCTCACAATCCGCTCCGGACGGTGAAACATCTCCAACTCCTCCTGCATGCGGCCGTGGCGTCGCTTCAAGCCGCTCTCATAAGACGCCTTCACAAAAGAACTGAACAGCGGATGCGGTTCCAACGGCTTGGATTTGAATTCAGGGTGGAACTGGCAGCCGATGAAATAAGGATGGTCAGGAAGCTCCACCATTTCAACATAAGTCCCATCGGGCGTGGCGCCGCTGATGCGCAGGCCGCCGCCGGTCAGGATGGCCTCGTATTCCCGATTGAATTCGTAGCGGTGGCGATGACGCTCGCTGATCTCCGTTGCGTTGTAGACTCTAGCGGCCAGAGTATGCGGCTCCAGCTTGCAAGTCCATGCGCCCAGACGCATGGTGCCGCCCAATTCATCAATTCCACGCAATTCGCGCAGCTTGTAGATGATGCGATGCGTCGCGCTGGGATTGAATTCGCTGGAATCGGCATCGTCCAGTCCACAAACGTTGCGCGCAAACTCGATGCAGGCCGTCTGCATCCCCAGGCAAATACCAAAATACGGTATTTTCTTCTCCCGTGCGTAGCGTATCGCATTCAGCATGCCTTCAATACCGCGCTTCCCAAATCCTCCCGGAACCAGGATGCCATCAAATCCTTCGAGTTGGTCTTCATAGTTGCGGCTCTCGCGGTCCCTGGTCTCCAGTCCCTCGGCTTCCACCCAGGTCAGGTCGAGCTTCAGGTTGTGGGCCACAGCGCCATGCACCAGCGCTTCTTTCAGTGACTTATAAGAGTCCTCATATTCCACGTATTTGCCTACAATGCCGATGTGCACTTCATCTTTCGGGTCATAGATGCGGTGCAGGAGGTCTTCCCAGCGCGATATATCACGGTCTTTGCAATTCATCCGCAAGTAACGCAGCAGCAGTGTGTCCACGCTTTCACGGGCAAAGACCAGCGGCACCTCATAGATGGAAGCAACGTCCTTGGCGGTGATCACTGCTTCATCTTCCACGTTGCAAAACAGCGCAATCTTGCTCTTTAACTCTTTGGAAAGAAACCGGTCGGTGCGGCAAAGGAGAATGTCCGGCTGAATTCCAATGCTCAGCAGCTCCTTCACCGAATGCTGCGTTGGTTTGGTCTTCAATTCGCCCGCGGCGCCAATCCATGGGACCAGGGTGACATGAACAAAGACTGTATTGTCTCGTCCCAGCTCCTGCCGCATCTGGCGGATGGCTTCCAGAAACGGCAGCGATTCAATATCGCCCACCGTCCCGCCAATCTCCACGATGGCCACGTCCACGTCCTGCCCAACTTTTTTCATTGCTGCCTTGATCTCGTTGGTGACGTGCGGAATTACCTGGACGGTTTTGCCCAGGTAATCGCCCCGGCGTTCCTTGGTGATGATCTGCTCGTAGATCCGGCCGGTAGTCCAGTTGTTATCGCGTGAAAGTTTCGCGTGGGTGAAGCGCTCGTAATGGCCCAGATCCAGGTCGGTTTCCGCTCCATCGTCGGTGACAAAAACCTCTCCATGCTGGAATGGCGACATCGTGCCCGGATCGACGTTGAGATAAGGATCGAACTTCATCAGGTTGACTTTGAGGCCCCGGCTCTCCAGCAGGCAGCCAATCGATGCTGCCGCCAGTCCCTTGCCCAGGGAAGACACCACACCGCCCGTCACAAAGACATATTTCGCCGCCATGAATTCCTCGCCTCTGATTGTTGGAAGTTTTTTGGGGATTCAGCTCCCAGGCTCGCGGATGGCTTGCGCCTTGGGCCAGGAAGCTCGTTGGGGTGCACAACCAATTATGGCAGAAAGTGAGCACGAAGGAAACAGGCTGTTGGTGTGGAAATCAGAGACGACTCTCTTCTGAACATGCTCCCGTTGGGACGTGTGCTCACGCAGAATTGGTGCAGCATCGTGTGGGACGCGCAAGTCACCCTCCCCGCAAATCGCCAACTCCAAGTGATAAAATCTACCTCAGAGACTCGAATCTGCGTATCCGTAGCAAGGCCATAGAACCTTCTACTTTCCCAGGGATTTCTATAGCTTGAGGTTTGCCTCAAGCAACAGAGCTTATTTATGAGCACAACCGCCATGCCGCCAAAACACGATCTGGGATCGCTCAAGATTGACGACCGCCAGCGTACCAAGGGGAAGACCGGCAAGCGGCTCGGAATGTTTGCTGCTATCCTGGGCGCTCTGGTGCTTTTGGGAGGCCTGGCGGCGACGTTCAAGGCGCGAAAGCCGGTGGTCGAAGTCGCCGCCGCCCGCCCCGGCGGAGACGTTCGTACCGATGCCCTGCTTAACGCCAGTGGCTATGTGACTCCTCGCCGCCGGGCAACGGTTGCCGCCAAAGTTACCGGCCTGGTCACCGAGATCTACGCTGAAGAAGGACTCCGTGTGAAATCTGGCCAGGTGCTGGCAACACTGGATTGCTCGCAGCCGGATGCTGCGCTGGCTTCGGCCCGGACAGATCGTGATGCCACTGCCGCCGCGTTGGCCGATCTACAGGTGCAACTTGCCTATGCGGAGCGTGAACTGGAGCGGGCGCAAGGCCTGCGCTCCGCTGGCGTCAACAGCCAGGAGGCCCTGGACACGGCACGCACGAATGCCGACAGCCTGCGATCTAAAATCGCGCTCACCAGGGAGCAGACTCGGGCGGCCGAAGCAAAGATCGGCGTAGCACAGCAGGACGTCATCAACTGCACGGTGCGTTCGCCATTTGACGGAATTGTGGTTTCCAAGGACGCGCAGCGCGGAGAGATGGTGTCGCCCATTTCCGCCGGCGGAGGTTTTACGCGAACCGGTATTGCCACTGTGGTTGATATGCAGTCGATCGAGATCGAAGTTGACGTGAATGAGTCGTACATCGCGCGCGTCAGGCCGGGGCAGAAGGTCATCGCCACTCTGGATGCGTATCCCGATTGGCAGATTCCCTCCACTGTGCGCACAATCATCCCCACAGCTGACCGGCAGAAGGCTACTGTGAAGGTGCGAATCTCATTTGATCAGCTTGACCCGCGCATCCTGCCGGACATGGGTGTAAAGGTCGCCTTCCTCAGTGACCAGCCTCCAGCCGCCAAGGGCAAGACTGAAGCGCGGGCGTTGATTCCCAAGGCTGCTGTACGCAGTGAGGATGGCAAACCAGTAGTGTTCCTGGTCCGTGAAGGTAAGCTGGAGCGTAGGGCCGTCACCCTGGGAACGGAACATGGCAGCGATGTTGAAGTGATGGCCGGGGTTACCGCCGGTGACACGCTGGTGGTGAAAGGCGCTGAAGCATTGCAGGAAGGCCAGTCAGTGGAGATCAAACAGTAGCAGGAGAGAATTCAATGGTGCGGGTAGACGGACAAAGCAATTCGCCGAGCTTGATTCAGGTACGCGACCTCGATAAGAAATACCAGCGTGGTAGTGAAGAGATTCACGTCCTCCAGGGCCTGAACCTCGATGTGGCGAAAGGCGAGTTCGTCGCCTTCATGGGTCCCAGCGGCTCGGGCAAGACCACTTTACTCAACCTCCTGGGAGGACTGGATGTTCCTTCCAAGGGAACTGTCACCGTGGATGGCGATGAAATCACCCACATGTCCAGAAGCAAGCTGACCGAATGGCGCGCGCGCCATGTGGGATTTGTCTTCCAAATGTATAACCTCATCCCGGTGCTCACGGCCTTCCAGAATGTCGAGTTACCGCTGCTGCTGACCAAGCTCTCCAAATCAGAGCGCCGCCAGCACGTGGAGACGGCATTACACGTTGTAGGACTGTCCGACCGAATGCACCACTATCCCCGCCAGCTTTCCGGCGGACAGGAGCAGCGTGTCACCATCGCCCGCGCCATTGTCTCAGATCCCACCTTCCTGCTGTGCGATGAACCCACCGGCGATCTCGACCGCAAGAGCGCCGATGAAATTATGGAGTTGATCCTCCAGTTGGTGCGGCAACACGGCAAAACGGTGCTCATGGTGACCCACGATCCGGTTGTTGCCCAGCGCGCGGATACCACCTTGTATCTGGAAAAAGGCGCGCTGGTGGGTACGGGTGCGCCAGAGGCCTTTAGTTATGGAGGCGCCCGATGAGATTCGGACCATTGCTCACGGCGAATCTGTTTCGCAAAAAGACGCGATTCGTGCTTACCATCGGTTCGTTTGCGGTGGCGCTCTTCCTGTTCGGCTTCCTGGCCGCAGTGAGAGGAGCGTTCAGCCAGGGGGTGGAGGTGGCAGGCGCGGACCGGTTGGTCGTTATCAACCGCACGGCAATCATTCAGCCGCTGCCTCTGTCCTATCGCGACCGCATTCTGCGCATTCCGGGAGTGAAAGAGGTCACGCACGATAACTGGTTTGGCGGCGTTTATCAGGATGAACGCAACTTTTTTCCCCAGTTTGTCATTGACGTGGAACATCAGCGGAAAGTTTATCCGGAACTTGCCGTACCCGAAGACCAGTGGCAGGCGTTCGTAAAGGATCGTCAGGGCGCCGTGGTTGGCGCCGCTACGGCTAAACGCTTTGGCTGGAAAGTAGGGGATCGCATTCCTATTCGCGGGGTGATCTATCCTGGCGCATGGGAATTCAACCTCGACGGCATCTACCATGGCACGCGCAAGCAGGACGATGAGAGCCAGCTTTGGTTTCAGTGGGATTACCTGGAAGAGAAGCGACCGGCGTTCACTAAGGGTCTGGCCGGGTGGTATACGGTAAAAATCGACAGCCCGGATAACGCGCTGCGGATCGCCAAGGCCATTGATAATGAGTTCGACAACTCATCCTATGAAACCCACACGGACACCGAATCGAACTTTGCTGCCGGCTGGGTGAAGCAGTTCGGTAACATCCAGTTTCTCATCTTGACCATTGGTAGCGTGGTTTTTTTCACCCTGCTTCTGGTAACCGGCAACACCATGGCCATTGCGGTGCGGGAGCGTACGGGCGAGCTTGCGGTGCTCAAGGCCGTGGGCTATTCGGATCGTTTTGTACTGGCATTTGTGATGACGGAATCGCTGGTGATTGCCTTGATTGGGGGCCTTCTGGGTCTGGGACTGGCGAAGGCATTCGAACTGCTGCTCACGGTGGTGAAGACGCCCATCAACACAGTTCTGCCTTTCTTCTACATACCCACAACCGCTTTGTTGACGGGGGTAGCCACGGCACTGGCCATTGGCATCGTCAGTGGTTTCCTGCCAGCCGTGGGCGCTATGCGGCTTCGCGTGGTGGATGCTCTGAGGAGAGTGTGAAATGGCAATTCCGGTCATTTATAACTTGCGGAGCGTGAGGGCACGTTGGGATTCGGCAGTGGTAGCAGTGCTGGGAATTGCCGGCACCGTGGGCGTCTTCATCGCCATGCTCTCTCTGGCCAATGGGTTCAGGGCGACGCTGGTTTCATCAGGCTCGCCTGGAAACGCCATGGTTTTTCGGTCGGGTTCTACCTCTGAAATGGATTCAACTGTAAGTCTCGAGGAGGTGAGGCTCATCGAGGAGGCGTCAGGCGTGGCCCGCTCTGCGCAGGGCCCCCTCGTAACGGCGGAGGTAGTGGTGATTGCGCCTTTTCCGCTACGTTCGACCGGCACGGACGCCAATGTGCAGGTGCGTGGCGTCTCGGCAAAGGCCCTGGAAGTCCGCAGCAATGTGAAAATCACGGAAGGGCGATTCTTTAATCCGGGCCTTGCGGAACTGATCGTGGGACGCAATGCCGCTCAATCCTACAGCGGTCTTACGTTAGGGAACACGGTGAAATTCGGCGGCGGGAACTGGAAGGTCGTCGGCGTCTTCGATGCGGGCGGATCTGCCTTTGATTCCGAAGTCTGGTGCGATGTCGGGATTTTGAACCGGCTCTATCATCGTCCGGAAAACATGTTTGGGTCTTTGACGGTACATCTTTCCTCTCCGGATGCGTTGCGGCAATTCAAGGATGCGGTGACCTCGAACAAGCAGTTAACCGTGGACGTGAGCCGCGAGGTTGATTACTACGATAAGCAATCGCAGACCCTGAGCCTGCTGATTAAGATTCTCGGCGGGATTGTGGCCGCGATCATGGGAATCGGCGCGATCTTCGGTGCGCTGAACACCATGTATTCAGCCGTGGCCGAACGCGGGCGCGAGATTGCTACCATGCGCGCGCTTGGCTTTGGCGGACCCAGCGTGGTTATTTCCTTTGTGATTGAGGCATTGTTGATCTCGTTTGTCGGCGGGGCGCTCGGCGCTCTGGCCGTCCTGCCCCTGAATGGGCTCACAACCGGGGCTATGAACTGGCAAACGTTTTCTCACCTGGCCTTCGCGTTCCGCATAACACCTCCATTGCTGCTCATGGGAGTGGCCTTCGCGCTGCTGATGGGTATCGTCGGCGGACTGCCTCCCGCCATTCGCGCCGCACGGCGCCCGGTGGCGGCAGCTCTCAGGTCGTTATAACCGCAGTGATGCTCGAGGGCATCGTACCCATTTACTTAACATAAGCAGGCGCCCAGGAAGGGAACTCCGGACGCCTGTTTGATTGCGGTTGAGGGTCAACTACGGGACCGTGACGCGGGCGCCGGTGAAGTTGAAGTTGCCAACCACCGTTCCCGTGTCGTGCTCAGGATCGGCGTTGAGAGGAAAGACTGTCAGAGTGATGGTGCCTGAGATCATGTCTTTCGGCTGATTGGCGTTGAATGTATAGTCCAAACGGGCGATGCCCGCGGCCGGGAATGAAAAGTCGAGGGTGGTTCCTTTCATTGCTCCATCAGATCCGCTGCTTCTCCACGCTCCCAACTGGCTGCTGAAAGGTACTCCCGGCCCGCCTTGATTTGAATCAATGACTGACATGGTGCAGTCGCTATGCAGCACGATGACCGACCGGGAAGCAAAGTTGTTATTTCCACCGGTGCCCCAGACCCCTGGATCGGAGGACGCCCCAGTCGATGAAGCTGCAGATGACTGGTTCCTGATGACCGTCAGGAACGCTCCGATGGTGGCATTGTTCTTATGATCGTCACCCTTGCCATTGTCATCGCCTTTGCTCTTGTCATCGCCTTTGCCGTGGTCCTCGCCGTTCTTGTCATCGCCCTTGCCGGTGTCGTCGCTCTTCTGTTTGTCGTCAACCTGGCAACCACTGTTGTTATTGTCGTGATTTTGCTTATGGTCTTTATCGCCATATCCGCCATCGCTATGGCCATCATCCGATCCATAGTAGGCAGAAGCTGTCTGCGGCTGCCAGGCCGCCCAAACCAGACACGCGAGAAGGCAGATACTGGACTTTGTGGAAAATGGTATGAGACGTTTCATGAGTTGCTCCTTTCAATTTTAGTTTCACAATGTGGGTATTTCGTTTGCGGGTGGACCTTCCTCACTGCATTGATTACAGGAAAGTCCCAAAATAAACATTTGCCTATGACTGTTGTTCATGCTGAAGCGACTGTGAATATAAACTTAAGTTTAAGGATCAATCTAGATTAATTCCGGACCACGCTGCACTTTAGTAACACAACAGTCCTATTTTGGGACTAATGCCAAAAATGATCCTTTCCTGTCATTAGTTGTTTGAATTCAATCTTTCCACCTGTGAGTGTTGGCGCGAGCGGTTGCGCAGGGACATGAGGCGTGTCAAGGGAGCGAGCGCCGGTTTTGAGGTATGATGGGCTTCATGCAGAGTCACGAATTTTTAAAACTCTGATCTGTGGATGACCGGCTCACATGGCGAAGTTCCAGAGACATATCTTTGTGTGCGGCAACCAGCGGCCTGCAAGCGATCCGCGCGGTTGTTGCGATCCTGCAGGCGATGCTGAACTCCAGCGCGTGTTCAAGATCAAGCTGGCACAACGTGGAATCAAGGGTACAGTCCGCGCTAATAAGGCGGGCTGCCTGGACCAGTGCGAGCATGGCCCCAATGTGGTGGTGTATCCGGATGCAGTCTGGTATGGTGGCGTCACGGCGGCAGATGTGGATGAGATCATCGATTCGCACATCATTGGAGATAAGCCCGTCGAGCGCCTGGTTATTCCAGATTCCTGCCTGAATGCAGAGAAGTGTCCGCACAAGCCACGTCGTGGTGACTAGTGCCATTCCGCGAATAGCGCCGGATCAACTGTGAATAAAGCTGGGCGCTGGGCCGCAACTTGCGTGCCTGCGTTTTGGGATCCAATTCGATCAGGCCAAACCGCAGGTGCCATCCTTCATTCCATTCAAAGTTGTCGGTCAGGGTCCAATGGAAGTACCCGCGTAAATCCACGCCCTCCGCCAGTAGCGAGCGAATTTGGTCGACGGTCGATTCCAGCAACCACGGACGAATGCGATCATCGCGGTCAGGCACGCCGTTTTCCAGTATGTAAATGGGCTTCTTCAGCGTGGCAAACCGTTCCACGGCCCGGCGCAAGCCATCCGGATAGGCTTCACCGTAAGGGACCTCAACTCCGTGGTCACCCTGCGGCTTATGCGGCGGAACAGTCAATTGAAAGAACAGCGTCTTGGGACTGCGCGGCGCGAACCCGGCGCGCAAACGGCTGTAGTAATTGATGCCCACATAATCGCAGGTGTCTTTCACTTCGTCCAGATGCTGGTGAAGGTGGTTGAGCGGAAATGGAGAACGACCGCTACGGATGCTCTCGGCGAAATTGTCATTAAACCGGTGATCGATAAAACTGCAGATCCAGCGGTCGATGGCCGAGTCAGGATGGTTGGGCTTGAACACCACAAAGTGCTGGGCCCATCCTACATTGGCATTGGACTGGAGCGCGTGAATGGTGCGGTATGCGGCAGCATGCGCCCGGCAAAGATTCACCGTCACGTGCGCCGCCTTAAGGAAACTTCCCCGCTTCCCTGGCGGAAATTCTCCCAGAAAGTACCCCAGCGCTGAATAGACATTCGGCTCATTAAAGGTTGTCCAATCGGAGCACAAATCTCCCAGCGCGGCCAGCACACGCCGCGTAAAACGCTGAAAAAGGTGGACTGATTCGGCGGTAAGAAATGCCCCTTTGATTTCAAACCAAAGCGGGTTGGTGAAGTGGTGCAGGGTGACAAACGGCCTCATGCCGCGGTCGCGCAAAGCCTTGAGAATCTCGCGATAGCGCATGAGCGCCGCATTGTCCCATTGGCCCGGCGAGGGTTCGATCCGGCTCCACTCCACCGAAAGGCGAAGCGCGTTGATGCCCAGAGACTTGGCCAGATCGAAATCCTGCTCCGCGTTCTTCCACCAATTACAGGCCAACCCTACGCGGTCTCTGGATTTGATTCTTCCGTTGCATTCCCAGGCATGCCATTGGTTATTGAGGTTCTGGCCTTCCACCTGATGCGCAGACGTAGCTACGCCCCAGGCGAAATCAGCAGGAAACACGGGTGTTTGCTTTTCGCAGGGCCTGTTGTTGTCCATTCGCGGAAAATCGGTATTTAGTATTGACTAAATACTAACTGCTGCTCTTCCTCCAATACCCTTGATCGCGCATAAAATAGTTGTCATTCCACGTGTTCAACATGGTCTTGAGAAACATGCCGACAATCTTGAAATGTCCCATATTGCGGAAGCGCCGGTTCGTGGTGTGAATCCGCCCGGTGACGATCGCGAACTTGCGGTTCGAAACCTTCTTGGTCAGCAGATAGTCTTCCGCGTACATAGCGCCCTCATTGAATCCGCCCAGCCGGTCGAATGTGGCCTTCTCAAACAGCATGAACATCCCGGTACCGAAAGGACGAACCAGAACTGAGCCGTACTGGGCAATATTGTTTCCCAGGTATAAGAGATTGTCGCGCGCCGTGCCATTGCTGCACCAGATGTTCGTGGTCACGCAGTGCAGCTTGCGCCGCTCTATCAAGCTTACCGCGCGGCGCAGGAGCGTGGTGTCCTTGAGTTCCATGTCGGCATCAATGAACAGGACGTAAGGCGTGACCGCCCGGCGCGCCCCGGCATTGCGGCCCACGGAAGGCAATCCACCGGGAATCACCTCGACATCCAGCCGGTCGGCGAATGACATCACAACTTGCGGCGTGCCGTCCGTCGATCCCGCATCAGCCACAAACACTTTCACTGAGCGCATGAGCGGGTAATCCTGCCGGCAGAGCGATTCCAACAGGTTCGGCAGCAACCGGGATTCGTTCTTCGCCGGGATCACGATTGTCAGGTGCTTCAGGCAAGTATTCATGGATGGCCACTCCTTCATGGCTGATGGTGATGTAGGTGCATCGCATGTCCACCCAGGCGCCGGAGTTGTAGTACTCAACTCCATCGCGCATCATCTGCATGGGGAAATGCGTGTGTCCACAAAAAATGCGCTCAGCTTTGCCTTGTTTTGCGCAACTGAGCGCGCCTTGAGCTACCTGTGCGGATAAACGCAGCCATCTTGTGTTGAGACGGTCCAGGTAGCGGGCAAACCGTTTGCTCCGGGAATCGATTTTCTGCAGTTGCAGATAGATGAAGTGCCCAATCCGGCTAAGCCGGTGATTGTTCACGGCAAAGCTATCGAACTGGTGTCCATGGATGGCCAGATGACGCTTGCCATCGAATTCCCAGGAGTATTGTTGATAAACCGGAACACCGACCATGTGTGACATCAACTCCGCCAGGCCGTGGTCATGGTTCCCTTCCACCCAGACGACCTCGGTCTGGTGCTTGGGGTTGGAGAGCTTGCGGATGTACCCCAAGAATTTCCAGTGCTCTTTCGTCAGCCTGTTAAAGTTCAAATCGGAAAAGATATCGCCCAGCAGAATCAGCCGATTGAATCGCACGGACTGCAACAATTCCAGTGCATCCCGTGCCCGGCTGATCTCGGAACCGAGATGGAGGTCGGAAATAACGATGGTGTCGAAAAATTTCACCATGCACTACTTTTGTAGCAGTTGACTATTAAGACAATACAAACGGTATGTGAATATTTGGAGAAAAGACGCGCGGGGTATCTTGTTGATAATACGAAGTAACGACCGCCGTCTCGTCAACAGAGTGTCGTGAGCATCGTCGACCCGATTCCCCTGTCAGGCGCCTAGCCAGGGCGGGAATGATCCTGCAGCCTCCGAATCTTTGCTCTATCCGTTTTTGATCGCTGTCATCACCGGCAAGCCTTCTATATACCTTTTGTCCGCGCGGCACAATTTTGGCCAAGGCCTGGCCGCAAACCTGCTAGGATGGCGAGGGAAAAACACTATGGCTCATCGCACAGAAGCGGAACACCAAGGTCTGGCACAACGGCATCACCTGGGCCGCCCGGATTTGGCTAAACTGGCAAAACGCAAGTTCGATCCCATTCACGTCCTCCGCGAAGGTTGCAAAGGCCGCATTCCCAAGCTGCTGCCCGTCAAGTTCAAGCTCATGAGCGGCTCGCCTTTTGTTTTTTATCGAGGCGCGGTGGAAGTTATGGCCGCGGATCTGGCTGCCGGCAAGCACAGCGCTATAGACGTGCAGCTTTGCGGCGATGCTCACGTCAAAAACTTTGGATTTTATGCCACTCCAGGAGCGGATATTGTGCTGGACGTCAACGATTTTGACGAAACCATCCGCGGCCCCTGGGAATGGGACGTCAAGCGCATGGCCACCAGCATCATTCTTGCCGGCCGCGAAGCCGGTGACAGTGAATCAAGATGCACGGGCGCCGCGCTCCAGTTCACGAAACAGTATTGCACCTGGATACGCCACTTTGCGTCCATACCTACTCTGGAGGTCGCCCGCCATCGAATCACCCGCGACTACCGCGATCCATTCATTCGTTCAGCCCTGGTAAAAGCCGAGCGTTCCAGCCCACTGGCTAACCTGCAGAAGCTGACGAAAAAAACAAAAAAAGGCCATATATTTCGGGTTCAGCCAAACGCCCTCTGGGAGGTTGATGCGAAAACAAAAAACGCGGTCTTGGGCGCGTTGAAACAATATCGCGAGACGCTCTCTCCCGACCACCGGTTTCTGTTTGACCGTTATCACGCCGTGGACGTGGCCTTCAAGGTTGTGGGCACTGGCAGCGTCGGCACCTATGATTATGTCGTTCTCCTATTTGGCCATGATGATCATGACCCGCTGTTTCTTCAGGTCAAAGAAGAGCCGCCTTCCCACTATGCGCCCTATATTAAGGACCACGCAGCGCCGGCACATCAGGGCGAGCGCGTAGTCTGTGGCCAGCGAATATTGCAAGTGCTCTCCGATCTGCTGCTGGGGTGGTGCTCCATAGATGGGCGAGACTTCCTGGTCCGGCAGTTGAATGACCATAAGAGCTCCGTAGATCCGGAAGAGTTGAAAGGGAAGCGGCTGGTTGAATACAGCCGCGTCTGCGCCGAATTGCTGGCCAAAGGCCATGCACGCTCGGGCGATCCGGTCATGCTGGCAGCTTACCTGGGTAAATCGGACAAAGCTGCGCGTGCCTTGCAGCAGTTTGCGGTTAAATACGCCGACCAGGTTGAAGTGGACTACAACGCCTTTCGCAAGGCGCTTAAGCGCGGCGATCTGCCAGCCAAGTAAGCGGATCCACACAGATCACTCGGTACCATTTGCACTATTTATGGTGCAATAACCTCCCCACTTGTCAGGCATCCAATGGTCGTATATCTTTTAATCCTCTGTTCATATCCCCTTAATGACCCTTTTACACCAGCGGAGTAAGCGGCTTTCCCATGACCTTTCGAAGGTCATGGCCACCCTATCGGAAGGCGTCTCGGAAAAGGGTGTACACCGGCTCCGTACTACCATCCGCAGGCTGGAAACACTGTTCAATTACGCGGAGCCTGATCTGGGCAAGAAACAGCAAAAGGCGGTGTTTGAATTACGCGCTCTGCGTAAGCGCGCAGGCAAGGTAAGGGACCTGGACATTCAGATTGGTCTCTTGGCTTCGATTGGCAACCGTTCCGCGGCAACCGACCGGCGCGCGCTGCTGGAAGCCCTCAAAAAGAAACGGGCCAAACAAGTGGATCGCCTGACCACTGCTACTGAAAAGCTGGAAAGCTCCAAGTTCTTCGGCCATCTGGCGCGTATCACTGGGAAGACGGCAACGCAACAACGACAAGATTCTGTTGCGCCTTTGCAAAGGGTGCGCCAGGAACTTTCCCAACTTGCGGCGGACTCTTCCTCTAGTCAAAGCCTGAGGCCAGACTGTTTGCATGAACTACGCATCAAACTGAAACTGCTGCGCTATCAGGCGGAATTGGCTGAAAAGACCCCGGAGCAGAACGATCTGATGGAGCAACTCAAGGCCGTACAGGATTCAATTGGCGAATGGCATGACTGGGAGATGCTGGCCAGGAGCGCAGAAAAACAGTTTGACGATCGCATGAATTGTGCTCTGCTGGTTGAGATCCGCGCCCTGTTCGCCGCCAGATACTCTGCCGCCAACTCGGCGGCCGCAAATTTTTTAACCGATTACAGTCCGGCGGCGAAGAAAAGACCCTCCTCTGTTCAGCCCTCTCTCGCAGTTGCACAACGCGCGTAAGAATCCTCCCTTTGAGTTAGCAGCGCTCTGCAAGCTTATCCGGTCAAACCCAAAGCCTCAAATGCTCGCAGATCAAGCGGCCCCGATCGCGCACCGCAGGCAAATATTCTTTGGTGATTTGTTCATCCATTTTGTCGTTGTCTCTCAAGACAGGCGCCGACCGCAAGGATTCCAGTCCAAAACGGGTCATGAGGAGAAGCAGTCGGCTTGTATCGCTCGTTCCGAGCTATCTATATGAGGGCCGAAATATGGGGATGGGCGCCAGTGGTTGCGGCGGATGATGTGGTTTTCCAAAGCGAACCAGCCGTTTGTGAACAGAAGCCAGGTCCGCCGAGGACGTACCCGCAGACGACGTGATGCTTGCAGGTACCTGGTGACCTGTCCCGCTGCTGTTGAATGACAGCACCGAAGCGGGAACGCCATGCGCGGTTCCGGACGAATCCGAGGAGAGGAGCGTTGCTGGAGCGCCCTGCGCCGTCGTGCCCGCAGAACTTGAGGAAAGCACGGAGGCCGGTGTTCCTCGTCGCTGAACTTCCCTTGGCGAAACAACAGTAACGGGGGCCGCAGCGGCAGCGCCTGAACTGCTGGACGAAAGAACTGAAGCTGGTACGCCGTGTGCATTACCGGGACTGGAACTCGAAGTCAGCGAAGCTGGGGTGCCGCCAAGCTGTGAGGCTGACTGCGCATCCGGCTGAGGCGCCGGCGGTACAGTGAAATTGCGCGGCGGAGTCGCCCTGGATGCCGCCTGGCTGAGAATCTCATCCCAACCTGCCAGGCTCCCATGGTACTTCCGGTATTTTGCTTTTCCGTAGTTTGCCATTCCGCTCGCAGCAGCCTGAGTGTTGCGCTGTTTTTCAACCAGGTGGATTGCCCTGCTGACGTACCAGAAACCCCTAACATCAATGTTCGTCATCTCCAGATCGGCGATACTCAATTGGTAAGTATTCACCAGATCGTCAGGCTCAATCTCAAGGGCCTTGGTGTAATAATCGCGGGCCGCCGGGAAATCCTTTCCCTGGAGCGCGCCAAACCCTGCGCCGCCATAGAAAATAACCTTCATCTGGCTCTGCAACTTCTCAAAATCACCCTTTGCCAGACTTTCAGCCTTTTCCCATTGGTTCAGTTCCCGCAACCCTCGCTCTGCCAGCGTGCGCAGGGAAGCAGGCTTTGTGTCTCCTCGCCCCTGAGTAAGTTCAGTGCGAGTCAGGGATACAATGATTGCCAGTGCACGAACACTGCTTGGATCCAATTGGAGGGTCTTCCTCGCTACCTCCTCCATCTTGGCCTGATTGCCAGCCTGCTGCCAGGCCGCCAGCGCCTGCTCCATCGCATCGCCCCTCATCACGCTATCGGGGTAACTGGCAACAAACGCTTCCATGGCCGTGGCCTTTTGTGTTGGGTCCAGAATATTGAGCGCGCTAACGTAGGCGTTGTACTCGACCGGATCGTGGATGACTTTCTCACTGAGGGCAGGCTTATCCGTTTCTGCCTGTACAGCCGCAGACAGTTGAGACGTGCCGGGCAAGGCGCCGGAAAGGAGAAGGGCCCAGACGCAAACCACCGTTTTCCCTATCATCTTCGCGTCCTTCTGAAGTTGATTCTATGTCCGGACAGGCGGTATTCGCAATCGCGCCTTCAGTTCCAGACTCACGTCCCCCCGGGTGGCGCTGCTTCGACCGAAAACGGGCTCTGCGCCGTGACGGATTTATGTATATTGTCAGCGACACTTGAACCCGGAGGGATCATGCTGATTGCCCCGCCCGACCTTTCAACCAGGCCGTTCCGGCTGACTTCTGAGCGCGCGATGGCTGCGTCTCCCGGCGTGTTGTTCCGCGCATGGACAGAACAATTCGATCGTTGGTTCGCTGTGCCGGGCACGGTATTGATGAAAGGCGAGGTTAACACCGCCTTCTATTTCGAGACGCACTTCCAGGGGCAACGGCATCCTCACTACGGACGCTTCCTCAGTTTGGACCACGATCGGCTGGTCGAACTCACATGGGTAACCGCCGCCACTAGTGGCGCCGAGACGGTGGTGCGGGTTGAGTTCCAGCCTGACAACGGTGCAACCCGCCTGCGACTCACGCATGAGGGCTTTCCAGATGAGGAGTCGAGGGCCCGCCATGCCGGGGCCTGGCCCAAGGTGCTGGCGCATCTCGATCAGCAGATGGCGCCGCTAAAATGCGATCTTCATTGACTCGCCATTTCGTTCCATGCAGCCAGTCTTGCCTTGACTGTCATACAACATGTATCATTCCGGCAACCTCCTAGCAAAGTCTCATCCTCTGAAATTACCCTTCGCTCCACTGCGGCGGCTTTTCAGGGGTGCCTACACCAATGGACAATATTGATTATTTCCGGACCGGTAATCCATTCCTTTGGGCCCACGCGACCGTTTGGTTTTGCGCTCTTTATCTGTTCTGGGGGCTTCTCCGCGAGCTAAGACGTCTTCGGGAGCATGCGCTGCCCTTGCGGGCCATCACGGAGCCTGAAATCCGCAAGTTCCTATATCCAGTCGAAAAATTCGATTCTTATTTCGACCTGTGTTCCTCCTGTTTCATCCTCATAGGGTTGATTGGCACAATTGTCGGATTCTTCCGGGCCCTTCCCTTGCTGAACAGTCCGCAATACGACTTCCACAATTTCCAGCAAGCATTGGCGAACAGTGGATTCGGAATCATCTGGTCAATCCTGCTCAGTGTCGGGGTGGCAGCACACCACCGCTATTTTATTGCGCCCGTGATTGAACGAGTGCAGGACAAAGTCAGCGTTGATCAGTTGGCGCAGTCGCTGGCGCAAGCCCTGGACAAGTTTGGAGGACAGATTACCGCCAATCTTAGTGTTGGCCTGACACACTTTTCATCGGGTGCGACACAGGTGGCCGCCGCGGCCTCAAGGCTTTCTGAAGCGGCGCAATCCGCGGGGAAGAGCTTTTCCGCTTCTACCCAGCAGGTAGCGGAGGCGGCGCGAAAAGTCGATGAAGTATTGCAACGCACGGTGAAAATTCCGGAAGAGACGGCGCTAGGCCTGGCCCGGACCTACGACCAATTGATGGCTTTCCAGAACAAAAGCCTGGCCGAGCAAAAGCAGACACTGGAAACACTGGTGGAGAACAGCCGGGCCGCTATGACAAAGGATGTGGCCCTCATATCCGGCAAATATCAAGAGGTCACGGAAGGATTGGTGAAGAGGCAGGCTGCTGCCCTGGAGAGCGGTTACGAGGGATTTGACGGGACATTGGCGGAGGTCCGAAAGAATTTTGAATCCACGCTGGCTGCGGAGAACCGCCTGCTTGTGGAAGCGCTCTCTGCGGCAGCCGGGGAAGTCGCATCGCTGGTAAAAAAGGTGGAGCACAATATGCAAAAGGCCCATGATCCAGTCATCGAGAAAATCAAAGCTTCACAGGCTGAAGCTGTTGAAACCATGCGGGCGGCGGCCACAGCTATGTCAGGAGCAGTTACGCAACAGGCAAATCAGATGAAACTGACAACCACTTCCATCCAGGCGCTATCGGGAGTCCTCGACCGCCTCATCTATGCCGTTCAAGTCCTTGCTGAAACCACAAAGTCCAGCAGCAACCGCATGGCCGCGTTGGAGGCAAAATTCACCACCACCATCTCTGCGGAACCAAAGAAACCGGCAGCAGCAACCGGCCCGCGACGGTTTTTCTCGCGATGGTTTCGGGGGAGGCCGTAATGAGCGGGCGCTACCGTCTGATAGTGTGGATTGCATTGGCCGATTTTTTTACGGTCTTTTCCCTCGCCACTTTCGCCCTCTATAGCTCCCAGAGGGCTCGTCTGAATCAGATCCAAAACACCATCACTTTTGACAACCAGGTGCGCGAGCTGGCGGAGAGCCTGGCCGAGCGTCTCCGCCATTACGGCCTTCAGGTGGGTGGTCCCGGTCCCAACATGGCTATCAATCTGCCCGAGGTACTCTTGTTTGATTCCGGTCAATTCACCATCAAGGATCCGTCCAATCTTGCAAAAATTGCGCTGGCTTTGAAAGATGTGCGACGAAAGTGGAACAGAAACTTCATCCTGGTGGTGCGGGGCCATACGGATTCGCGTCCGCCAAGAACCCGATTGCTGTATCGGGACAATCAGGAACTTTCCGAATTCAGGGCGCGCGCCGTGGAGAAGAGCTTGGTCGGGAGCGGCATTGGTCCCCCTGAATTCCAGATTGTCGCGCAAGGATTGGGAGAGGCCGAGCCTCTGGTGCCGAACTGCCGCAATGGCATCAGGATCGTTTGCGGCGCACCCGGTAATTTTCTCAATAGTGACCAGTTGGGCAAGAATCGCCGGATTGAACTTAGATTTGGAGTGTTTTCAGGAAACGCTTCCACTGGGATGCCTTGAGTAGTATCGTGAAAGGACTTTCGCCACTATGTCATTTCGTTGTCCATTGTGCCTGGAAAAGCTGGGAGTTGAATCGCAGTTGCTGCGGTTCTGCGTCAGTCACCCCGCGCCCCCGGAGTCTTTCTCTCCTTATCAGCATTTGAACAAGATTCTATGCCCCGGGGACAGAGGCAACAGTCATGGCCCGGTTGAAGCCGGAGTCTTCCTGGCCCACGCAGGCTGCGTTTGTACAAATCCATTTTGGAATGACAAACAGGTTGCGGTTCCCGAGACTGTATACCGGGCTAATGCGCGGGTTGACCACTGGATCATCGGGGTCCTGCGTGAAATTGCCGGCTATTGTTCGAATGTGAGAGAAATGTGGTTCCCACAAATCCTTTTTCGCGCCGCCAACTTAAGCGATGGGGAGAAACCCGTAGGCGCGCTGGTGATGATGGTCGGGGCCAGGCAATCGGGTAAAACGGTGCTTTCTACCATGGCGATGGTGCCGTCGAGTTATATGCCCGAGTTGGAAGTTGAACACTTCGTTCATATCACTCACGGCACAGGAGCTCAACAATCCAGTGAACTGTTCCATATTCTTCAAATACTTGACAATATGCGGCAATTTCGAGGCACCGCCGATCCTCCCACGGCGACGGACAAAGGCAACATATCCAACATTAAGAGCGTGTATTTTCGAGTTGATGAGACAGGCATTCGCGACCTTAAATCCAAGTTCAGCGCCAAGGGTTATCTGAAGGATGTTGTGAAAGTGCTGGCGGGAATCGATAGCAGCATGCACACCAGCCAGCGAGTCGTCGCATTCTATGACATGGCGGGGGAAAGATTCACGAGTTTTGACCGGGAGATCCTGAGTTTTCGATCCAAGGTAGATGTTATCGCCATTTTTCTCGATGCCAGCGCCATCAGCACGTTCAAAATTATGAATGATCTTTCTTCGAAAGACGCAGCCTGGGTGGCGTATGAGCAGTTACAAAAGACCTCGAATTTTACTGGACGCCGATGCATCATGGTTACCAAAATCGATAAGCTGCCCAACGGCGACACGCCTCAGCCGGCCGGTGACGGGGCGCAGAGAGACTTGCTCTTGGCGTGGCTTGCAAACGGCACGGATGTGGAAAAAAGCCTTCACTCAGCGATCATGAAAGACCCTGCGGTGCGTGTTTTTTTCGTCGGCACAAAGGGAATCGGTAAACCTGATGAACCGGCCCAGACTATCGGGCTGCTATCCTTTGTGCGCTGGTGTCTGGACTGGCAAACGGCGCAGCGTTAGGCTGATTACCACGCCTTGGTATTCTGAATTCCTATGACGGTCCGGTTACTGGCTTACGGCGGCACACAATTTGAGGAACGCATCAGAATCGGCGCGTGGCCTGCCATTCCGTTGGGTACTCTCGGGGATTTTTACGGCCTCACGTCGGGGTCGTTGTCCTTCGGCGTTGGCATCCTTGCCGGTGAGCCTTTCCTCATCGCCAGGACTCGTCAGAATATCGATGCGCGCGGCGGTTATCCTTTTTCCCTTCTGGTTGATCCGGGTGAGAAAGCCTGGAAACGCCATCAATGGAATGGTGCGCGCATGATTGCCGGTCTCTTGACCGATGAAATGCGCCTGCTCTGGGAACACCCGGAAGAGTGTACTCCGGAGTGCCTCGAGCAATGGTTCAGCGCGCTGAGTCCGAGGGGTCCCAGTGCTCAAGAATCCTCGCTGTTGCTTTCGCAATGGATGGCCGGAAGCATGAGCTGGCCTGACCCGGTGAGTATTGCTCCGCGAGACATAGATCGCCTTGACCGGCCCGAACCGTTATGGATGGCGGGCGTTATGGAGACCCTTCCTGTAGCTCTCCGCAATGGCCATGGTTGGCTCATCGGCGGGGGTTCTGCTCACGCACGCGCTCTGGGAGCACGGCTCGTGCTCGATGACGAAGGTCAAGGCTCTCCCGATGACATTCAGGAATGCTTGAGAACCGGGGAGCGAGTGATCGAGGTGATTGCCACGATTCAATCGCATGATGCCAGTCTCCTCGCTCCCTACCTTGGCAGTCCGGCCTGGCAGTGGCCTCAACCTTCACCACAGGTATTGGAACAGGCGGGTCTTCTGGCGAACGTCCTCAAATCCACTTCAGAGGACGAAGAAGTCTTTGATAAGGTCGCACTCCTGCCCGCGCAACATTTGTTTCTGGAGCCGGCCCGACAGGCAGCGCTGGCCCTTGCCGCCAGTTCTGGCGGCGCTCTGAGTCGCCGGCGGAGTGAGTTTCTTCTGCAAGCTGCCTTAGCTGGTGACGCGTCTTTGGGGCCGCAAACCCTCTCGCGGATGGATGAAGGGCTGGTGCTCGATAGCTTGCGACGGCATGGACATCCTCCGGATCCATGGCCACCCTCCGTTAAGCTTCCTGCCAGGCTCGCTGTGCGGGCCTGGGCCACTCATTTTGGAGAGGCGCAGAAGGACGCTCCCGCGCTGCTCAACCGCGCGCTCCAGCAACTGCCGAATCTGGAAAACTCCCAGATAGATGAATTGGTACAAGCTGCGATTTCATCCACCGCCGGCCAGGGCTATTCGCAGTGGAGCAGAGTACGATTGCTCCCAGTCGCGGCCGGAAGAGTGCGGGATATTTTGAAGGCCCAGGTGGCACGCCGGCTGGGCGATCTAAAGTCAGGCTTTGATCCCCGGGATTATCTTCTTTTCGCGCAAGATGAAGGCATGGAGGAGCTTGGCCGGAGGCTTGGGGACATTGAGCCACCCTACGAAAGACCGTCACTGGTCTCCAATTGGATCAGTGCATGGCTGGATATGTTAAGTGAAGAAGAGCGGAGAGATGCTGTAGAAACATGCTTCCGCCAGATTGCCGTCGGCTCCTTTCGCCGGTGCATCCCTATCCCGGCAAAAATCAAAATCGCCGAAGCCATGGAGGAACGAGGAGGATCCGAAACTCCGTGGCGCCGTTTCCAACTGCTGTCAGCGATGTTTGAGGGCCGTGAAGGTGATTGCAGGCGTCCAGCCCCGGATTTGGAAAAGCCTTTTCTCCAGGAAGAACTTCAGCAATTATTTTCAACCATGAGCCCTCCAGCGGTACCCAAACTTCGGGCGTTACGAACCTGCCTGGGAGAGTTTTCGGCAGCTACTCGAGACAAAATTCTGAGCTTTAAGCTTCCGCTCAATGATCCAAGGAGCCGCGACCGATGGTTGGGGGAATTGAAAGGAGCGGGCCTGGAAAAAGAGACTCAGGCTGAAGGCCTGGCGCTTCTGCTGGAAGCGCCGGAGCAATGTTCCCGCAAGCTGAAGGACTTCCCGGAGGTGTTGTTGCGCCAACAAATCCGTGATTTGCTGTTTTCCGCTGAGCGTCCGCTCCATGCGCCCCAGCAGATCGCCAACCTTCTTGGAGATTGGGGAGACTCCCACCCTGAAATCAAGAAAATCATGACTGAAGAATTCCAGGACAGCATCTCCACCCGCCGGGAGCAACTGGCCAGGTGCTGGTCCAGCGAAAGCTATATTCCCGCCGCACTGGCCGAAGTGCTGCCTGATCAGTCGGATCAAATCGTTCAAATTCTCGCCATGGACAAGTCCTCTTTTGAAAAAAGATTTATGGTGCCTGTTGATTCTGCTGTCAGGTACAACAAACAGCCCGATGTTCCGCTGGTGATTGCCGTCATCCGGTATTTGGTGGGCCGCGAAGGAGAGTCCTTGCGGAAGGAATGGGCGCGAAGGCTCCTTGGGAACCAGTCGGGCTCATTTGAGCAAAAGCTGAAAAAACTGCTTAGCAAGCGGAGCAATCCTTCATGATTCCACTGCTCTTCCTTCTTCTTGGCGTGAGTTTCTTAGGAGTGCTGGTTTGGGCGCTCTACCAGCCTGGTTTCCTGGCGGCCAAATTCATGCCCTCCACCGTTGCGGCAGCACTTGCGATTGCTGGCGCGGTGATCATCATGGTTTACCTCAGCGCCGCGCCGCAGTGGCAGCAACCGATTGAAATTGCCTGGACTGGCGTGTTCGCTCCTGACGCGCACACAGGCCTGGAGATCGGCGGCCTCAAGCGAGACGCGTCTATCGGCTGGCCCACCGGCGCCTTTCTTCCCCGGGTGAAAATGGAGGCGAAAAATGACGGGTCTGTGGCCCTCACCGTCAGCGGAGGGGCTGGCTTCGTCAAGGCAAATGATGGCGAGTTCCTGAATGGGCTGGTCCTGCGATTGGGCCAACCGGTTACTATCCGTGGCTTTTCTGTGGAGGTACAAAGAGAATGGTTTTTCGGACGGAAACTGGCCATCTATAAAAAGGAGGGCCAGGATCCTCTGGCCGCCATTTCCGCGCCGGAGAGCGGCGAGCAGAGAGTCATCTCCCTGGAATCCGCCTTGGACACAGACGTAGTGCATCTCCGTTCCAACCACGATGCTGCCGCTGCGGCAGAACTGGAAGATTGGGCTGCCGGATTGCGGCTGCTCATTCCCAGCAAGGGTGATTACCGCCTGCTCGCTCCGGACTCTCCCGACTCCACTACTCAGCTATCTTTGCCTGCTTCCCTGTCCATCTACTGGCCCAGTCATTCCGTGAAGATGGAAGTTTCGAAAAAAGGAAACTCAGGTATCCTGGAGGCCGAGTTTGCCCCGCCATGGAGGGTTTCGAGTCCGCTCCCGCCGGACTTTTATCAGGCTGGTGCCGATCGCAGCCTGACCGTCACTGCATATGTTTTGCCTGGAGATCATGCATTTGTTCTTCCTTTGGGTGAACATCTTGGCAGGTTCCGCGCTGATTTGCGCCTCGATCCTTTGGTCTCTACCGATTGCGGCCGGACAGCCTCCCCGAACGTCCTGGATCGGTACTCTCAGACCTCGGCTCCGCCGCCCAAGCCTCGATGGGATGGCGTGATATGCACACAGTCTCTGGAAGTCGGGTCCTACCAACTGCAATTTGCCGGCATACGCGATCTGCCACGATTGGCTCGGGTAGTCTTCGCACTGGGTCTGGCCTTCGTTTGCTTTCTGGTCGCATTGTGGCAGTGCCTGGAGAGAATGAGATACCGGGACCGCTGGGTCATTGCCGGGCTGGGCCTTTCCGTCTGGCTGTTGCTGCTGCTGCGCTGCCATCTGGCGCTGCGCTACGCGCTGGATGCCCGCTTCCTTGATTCGCTAGCTGTCCATGGCGTCACTACGGCATTTATGGCCCTGTGCGCCGTGCCAGGGGTGGTTCTCCTCGCGGCGCCGCTATGGCGTGACCAGTACCGGCTGCAGAAAGAACGCGAGAATGCAGCCCGAAGAATGCTGGGAAATGGCGCTCTACTGCTGGTGGCAGCGCTGAGCCAGGCGTTGCTGGTGCGAGCCTTCTGGCCCAATGTGCCTGACTCGTATTCACCCGCCGGCACGCTGAAAGACTCCTTCCTGTTGATGATGAAGGGCCTACTCATCTTTGCTGTGTTTGCCCTGTTTGTGGCCTTTCAATATATTCGGAAACCCAGCGACGAACAGAGGTCCCAAAAACCCACGATCTCAGGGTACCTCCTGCGCTTCATGGAAAGACTGCTCTTTGGAATTTTTGAGTTCTATCACAGGATCGCTACGGAAACCGGCCCACGCCTTTGGCATGCCGTCGAAGAAGAACCGGGAAGCAAGACAAAGATTCTGGGGCGCGAAAGAATGCGGAGCCAAAAGCAGGATGATCGCTTCTGGCAAAAGTTCGGGGTCAACTTCGGCTCCATTCTCTTACTGTTGTTCGCAATCTATGTAGCGCTTGTCTTTAATTTAGGGGGTACAAGGAAATACATACAGGAGATTCTCGCCTCGCTCCTGCTCTGCTGGTTTCCGACGTGCCTTTTGCTCTCGTCCAGGAAGGTATTTCCCCCGGGCTCGGCGCTGAACATTAACAAATGGAGATGTTTTGCCGTAGTGTCCGCAATTCTCGCGGTTTCCGTTTTTCTTTATCCCTTTTCGGTGCACGATGTGGGCGGAATCGTCGCCACGGCTGGTGTCTTTCTTCCTCTGGCTGTCCTGCTGCTGCTGGGAGGGCGGCCTCTCACCCTGCAGTGGCTTCCCGCGGGCTTGTTGATTGTGATCATTTTGCTGGCGGCTTTTCTCTACCTGAATTTTGAGGTGACGGCCGGGCCTCTCAGTACAGTGGGCGAAACAGCCGCTGCACGGATTCTGGCGTGGAAGGAGGGCGCCGGTGCGGAGCCGCTGCTGCTTTCCAGCAAAATGGACAAGGATTCCGGGGCGCCGTTGCCAGTCACAAGGCGTCACCTCGCAGACGCAATTGAACACTCACAGGAAAATACCCTCATGGCTCATGAGGGAAGGTACTGGGGCCTGGGCTATGGCAACGCCCCCACGCGGCGTTCCCTGGTTCGGCAGGATACTTTGCAGTATGACAGTGCCTTTTCATTTTTTATCTTGAGTGAAAATGGATTGATCGGCGGCGTATCACTCCTGCTTCTCTATTTTTTCCCATTGGCGCTGGTGTGGATCAGTTGTCGCGAAGCATTCGACATCGGCCACGGTTTTGCCGTCATCATTGCCACCGCTTTTCTTCTGGCGGCGCTCACTCATGCCACCATGAACTGGGGAAATCTGCCGTTTACAGGCCGCAATTTGCCCTTCCTGTCCGTCAACTCGCTGTCCGACCTGCTGCTCTGGACGATCCTGTTCGGGGTGATCATTCAGGCCATGCTATGGAGGGTGAAGGATTCGGATGAGTTCCTATTCGATTCCGACTCAATACTTGCTCCCACCGCCTCCAAGTCTCCATTCCTCTGGAAGTGCGTCGCGGGATTCGCCATCCCCGCTTCTCTACTGATATGGGGCGCGGTGGCTGGCGTTCTCACGGTCCGCAATGAGAAGTTGGAGAAGGGATTCGATTGGTCGGGGCTTCTTCAGGCTGTGGATACCCTCGTCACCAACGGCGACCTTAAATTCGATAAAGAATCCCGGACCATCAAGCCTGAGATGCCCTTGAATACCCTCATAGGGCAGGAAATTGCACGATTTAATGCCCTGACCGAGGACGAAAAGCTTGAGGGAACGCGAAGCCGAGGACCCAGGGATTTCAGCAACCGGCTGAAGAAAGTCAAGCAGCTTGAAGACTACGATCGATTGCTGGCGGAACTCCACGCCGCCACGGATGAAGTCTCTTCCCCAAGGCGGCCCTCACTATTTGAAGTGGCTTCGCCGGTGGAGTGGGCTGATCTGGATGAAACCATTCCGGCGGAGGATGCGGGGTATCGTCTCCATGCCAATCCCGCCTATAACGCCCGTGTTAGTTTTCAGAGCGGATCCGGCCCGGAAGACTTTCCCCGGGTCTCGCTGCGTGAAGGCACGAAAGGAACGTACACGATTTCCGGTGAAAATTACGAATTCTCGATCTCCGACCGCCCCTCGAAAAAGGTGGAAGATCGTACTGTAATTTTGAGTGAGTCCGGCAAGTCAACCCTTGCTGTTACGGATGCCGGCAATTCCAGCATAAGTCGGGCCCGCGTTAATCTCCACTTTAATCGCGATCGGAAATCTGCCTCCTACAACCGGACTCTGGGCGACTATGAAGTGCGCCAGGACGGCTTGTATTTCCGTCCCGCCCGAATCATTCTCCAGTTGCGAAAGAAGGATGCCAAGGTGCCCTTGGTTCTTTCCGAGGGAGTTCTGCGTAGGGTTGAGCCGGGGGACTTGATTGAGACCAAAGAGCAGTTGGCAAAAAACTTCCGGCCGCGGATGAGCATCAGCCACAGCGCGCGCGGCGCTTTGATTGGACCGGCGTGGGCCAACGGAATGTGGGTGCTGGCCTACGATTCCGATCCTTACATCCCATGGACCCGCAACCTTGTCTACGTGCTGCCTTTTGAGTGGCGGCACCTCGGAGCAAAAGCGGCGGCGGAGCGTTACAGCACTCTCACCCTGGATACCCAACTGCAAAGGGATGCTCAACGTTTTGTGGCTGAGAAAGGCCGTGCATGGCACAGGTCGTTGATTGACCGCCACACGTCACGGCAGGCGCTCCCTCCCCGAGTTGCTCTTTCAGTGATTGCTTTGCCCGGTGGAGACGTTCTTGCCCTGGGCGGATGGCCGCACATGAATTCGAGCGATCGCTGGCTTTCAGGTCCCGATGGAGATGTGGTTCCTGACTACGCATGGCTGGAAGAGCATGCTCCCAAATCGATCCGGCAACGTTACGCAGGCGACAGAAATTTTGACCGGCTGCTCATGGGATCCTCTACCAAACCGCTGTGGGCGGCCGCGGTCCTGGCCATCTATCCCCGGCTCGACGGCCAACTCGCGGTGACGGGGCCCGGAGGACAGGAAAACCAGATCTTTGGAATAGAGCTGAACAAGGAATGGCATCTGACGCATCCTCCCGATTCGATTTACAAAAACAAGAGCTGGTGCGACTTCACCTCATACCTCGCGCGGTCCGACAATCGTTATCAAACAAGATTGGGGTTTCTTGGATTGACGGATCCCGGCTCGCACGATGCATTCCCGGTAGGTCCGGCATCCCCTTCTTCATGGGAATCAGTTGATGGCGGCAACTCGCCCTGGAAACATAGCCCGTTGTTTCCCGATGAAATAGCCTTCAGCGCCTCCAACCCGGCGCAGATGCGCAATCTCCAAAGCCGTCCTCTGGCAGCCCGCCTCCGGGGAATGTTCGGCATCGGAGTTGAGCGGGGTGATGTCCTGGAGCACCGCTACTCGTTTTGGACAGGCAACGAGGCCGACGATTGGACCAACACCACGGAACCACTCCGGCGCGCCCATCTCTCCTTGTTTGCGCCTGTTTCGCCGGAGTCTCCGCAGTTTGCTTTGGACGGTGTTGAAACGCCACGGCAGTACATCAATCTTCTTTTGGGTGGGGGCCAGAACCTTTGGGCCAATGTGGACTTTGCCGGAGCCTTTGCTACTGCGGTGCGAGGATTGCCTGTGACGGCGCATATTGCGCAGCATCCGACGGCAAAATCCAATCGCGAGGAATTTCCTGCCATAGCAGTCCGCCTCAAACCAGGCCTGGAGGCGGTGATCATGGATCGTCTTGGGACTGCGAATCCAGCCTTTGTGGCGACAGGCGCCCTGGCTTTTCTGCACACATTGCCGGGTGTGAAAGTCTACGGAAAGACGGGCACTCTAGGCGAAGAGAAAGGCCTGCCCACGACCTCCCGTCTTGTGCTGGCCCTGGTTCGAGAAGATACGAAGGGAAGAATACAGGATGGACTAGTGTTCTCGATCGTAGTGGAACGCGGCGAGATGGGCCTGGCCTCGAGATGGCTGGGTGAATTTCTGGTGGCTGAATCGCAATCGATTCGTTCGTATCTCGGCAGTCATTAGGACATTCTGCCTTTAAACTAACCTCTCCCCCGATCCTGCCCCACGGCGTCGCAGCACTTCGTCCACTTGCTCGCTTCCTGAAGGAAAGCCGGCTCCCTCAACCCTGGCGCCTACTGCAAGGAGCATCTCCACGATAGCAACCCAGTCAGTTTCAGCATCACTGTGGACGATAGCCCAGATCGTTTGTCCCAGAGCTGTGCCACCGTAGCGGTTCTTCACCTCAAGCTGAGCTTTTCGTTCCAGCAGTAACTTGATCGTGTCCAGGTGGCCGCCAATCACGGCCCAGTGCAGCCCGGTCATTCCGTCCACCTGGGTGCCCACATCGACGCCCTGATCGAGGTCCAGGAGGAACTCGACCACATTGGTCCGGCCATACTCACATGCCCACATAAAACCTGACTGCATCTGTGCTTTCGTGGCATTCGCCTTTAAACTGCCATCTTGGTTGAAGAAGCCTTGGACCAGATCGAGCCGTCCCACGCCTGCCGCTCCCTCAAGGTCCAGGCGTGCGCCGTGGCGGGCGAGAAAATTAGCGGCTTGCGGACGTCCATTGGCCAAACAGCTATTGACGATGCTTTTTTCAGGAAAGCCTTCGATGGCTGCGCCGGCATCCAGCAAGGTCTCCATTAGCGCGATTTGCACCCCAGCACGGGCTGGATAGATGCTGGTTGCCACCAAATCCAGAGTCTTGCTCTTGCCGTAGGCGTCTGCCACTGCCTCAACATCGGCCCCAGCCAAGAGCAGTATCTTCGTAATTTCAACGGCGTTCTTTGGAGTCTTCTGGCGGAAGTCTTCAACGCCGTTCGCGGAGACGTAGTGCAAGAGTGTGGCGTGATGCGCGCGCGTCGAACGTTCCCGAGTCAACTCCGGATTCCCGCGCAGCAACTGCTTGAGTTCGGCTGCGTTCCCGGTGATTACGGCCTCCACCGCTGATTCGAATTCTGCGACGCGCGAACTCTTGTGGGTCAGAGCTTCGATGTGTTCCTTGAACATCGGCCAACTGTCAAAGGCGTGTTCGCGGGCGATGACCAATTGAGCATCAGCAAGACCAAACTGCGCCTTCGGAGTGTCGCTATCGAGCAATTGCCGTAAGCGAGGATGAAATTTTTTGGCGCGTTGAATAACTTCGGCGTCGTTTGACTTGTAGGCTTTCAGGAAATCCTTGGCCAGCTTCTTATATTGCTCCAGGTTAGGGCGAGAGGGTAGTTGTTTTGCATCCATTACGGACCTTCCTTTCATGACTGCGCCTGGAGTCCGCCCAAAATCAGGCTGAAAGAAAAGTTCGCAACCTTCGACATCTGTTTAAGGTGGGCACGGCCCTTTCCGCGGACTGGATGCGCCCTTCGCGCTGGATGTTACTCTAACGCTCGGCATGAACCGAGTCAATGACGGGAAAACTCGATGCGAAGCGATCGTAGGCCACCAACTCAATGGCTGACCCGATAATAATCCGTGCGTGGCGCGATCGGCGGCACCGGCGGCTACCGATTGGGCGGCACCTGCTCGACCCAGATTTTCCCCTGGCTCATCCCCACAAACAGGTCAAGGTTGACTCCAAACTGTTCAATGGTTACGTGGGCAGCTACCAGCTTACGCCCAACTTTGTCATAACTATTACCCGGGATCGCGATCAGCTGTTCGAGCAGTCCACAGCACAGCCAAAAATCGAGATTTTTCCGGAGAGCGACCGCGACTACTTTCTGAAGATCGTAGATGCGCAAATCACTTTTGTAACCGATCAACAGGGCCGTGCGACGGAGTTGATACTGCATCAGGGCGGCCGCGATCAGCACGCCAGGCGCGTTGAATGAGAAAGCCCATCCAGAAAGCTTTGCTCGGGAACAATACACGTAATATAAATGCACAATGCCGGTCTTCGCTGCCGTTGATATCGGGTCAAACTCGGTTCGCCTGAGCGTCGCCGAACTCCGCAAAGGGCGGCTGGTTTCCTTGCATCAGGACCGCGAGGTGACCAGGCTGGGAGAAGCAGTCTTCCGCACAGGAAGTCTTGATCCTCAAGCCATGGCGCGGTCTCTCAAAGTATTGCGGCGGTTTCATCGTGCCGTGCAAAGTTTTGCCGTGGACCGCACACGGGTTGTTGCCACCAGCGCCATGCGAGAAAGCAACAACGGCCATATCTTTGCTGAATGGGTGAGGGCGGCCACAGGATGGAAAATTGAAGTCATCTCCGGTCCGGAGGAAGGGCGGCTCATCCACCTGGGCGTGGTGGCCAACCTGCGACGGCGGCCGTCCAAACTACTGCTGATTGATCTGGGAGGCGGCAGTTGCGAGTTGACCTTTTCCACCGCGGGACACATCCGTGACATCATTTCTCTTCCGCTCGGTGCGGTGCGGCTCACCCAGGAATTCATTCATCACGATCCTCCAGCCAAGCAGGAAATGAAGCGCCTGCATGAGTACATTGCTGAGGAGATGGTACGCATCCCGCGCCAGTGGTCGCGGATTCCCACCAAACTTGCCATTGCCACTTCTGGAACTGCAGCGGCGCTGGCGGGAGCGACGCAATCCTTCAAGCTTTCGCCCGGTGTAGTAACGCTGGCAGCTGCTAACAAACTTGCGCGGCGATTGTCCAAGCTCAACATTCGCGACCGCGCCGCCATCAAGGGCATCAACCAGAAACGGGCAGAGATTGTGGTGGCCGGTGCTGCTGTCTATGCCGGCATCCTCAATGTTTGCGGGCTCAAATCCTTCCGCTACTCTCCCCTGGGATTACGGGATGGCATTCTCGCCCAAATGGCTGCGGAGTACGACCGTCATACGCGCTCGCACCAGCAGTTGGAGTCCGATCGGGAGGACGTCCTGCTTACCACCGGCCGGCGTTATGGCGTCGATCTTGTGAATGCTGAACACATCCGCAGCCTGGCATGGTCTCTCTTTGACCAGACCCGGTCGATCCACCACCTGGAGAAGGAGTTTCGCGAATGGATTGGGGCCGCCGCCATGCTCTATGAGGTTGGCGCCTATATCAATCCTGTGGGCAGGCATCGTCACGCCTACTACGTGATTTCCCGTTCCGAGCTTTTCGGATTTACCCCTATGCAGCGGCAGATCGTCGGCACGATCGCGCGTTTTCAGGGCAATTCCCGGCCGCAACTCCGTGATCCTCTCATCAAGCTGCTGCCGGCGGGGGTGAGGTCAGATGTGATCAAGTCAACTGCTATCCTGCGGTTGGCGCGTGCTTTGAACCAGGGACGGCGCTCCTCCGTGCGCCGCGTCAGATTGTCCAGCCGGGACGGGCAGATCATCATTGCCATTCAACCTGCCCGAGGCGGGGCCGACCTTGAATTGTGGGCGGGAGAAAAAGAGATTCCTTATTTCCGCGAGATTTTGGGCCGTGAGCTGGCTTTCAAGCTGCTTTGAAGCACGCGGGCGATCTTGGGGACCACCAGCCAATGCAGCGAGCCGTTGCGTCCCGCTATTTCCACCTTGGCCACGGCTCCTTTCTTGAATTCGATCTGGGCTGCGCCGGAGGGTCCGGCAATGCTCTTGCTCAAGAACTCTGTGAAGCTGGGATTGTGTCCTACTACGATGATCTCCTCATATTTCCTTAGGCGGGCCAGCATGCTCCGGAAGTGGTCAAAGTCGCTCTCCGGCAGCAGCGCCTCGTCGGTTTGCACTCCAGCTTCAAAGGCCAATTCGTTGGCCACCAGGGAAGCGGTCTGCATGGCGCGCTTCAAGGGACTACTGACAATCTGGTCCACCTGGACATCCAGAGCGGCCAGCATCCGCCCGATGTACCGGGCTTGGAGAATGCCTTCCTCATCCAGGGGCCGGCGTTCATCCTTTTTGGGGTTGAGCACTTTCTTTCCTGCCGAGGCATGACGAAGGAAGTAAATAATCATAGGTTAGCGAGCAACTAGCTGCTTTCTCCTTACCACGCTTGGCTTGAAGGGCGCCTCTACGGGTTCTGGAATGTCCGCTGCGGTGGCAGAGCCTTCCGCCACGGCGATGAGGAAGTCCTGTGCGGCAAAAATGGGCTGCTCTTTGCGCCTCGGCGGCCGGAAATAGCGCCCGTTGCGATCCAGGAAACGGGTCTTCACGTTGTCCGCCATATAGGCCGCCAGTATCTCGTCCTTCAGGCGTTGCTTCAGGCCCGCATCAGTGACCGGGCAGAGCACTTCCACGCGCTCGTAAAGGTTGCGCGGCATCCAGTCAGCGCTGGAAATGTGGATCTCTTCTTGTCCGCCATTCTGGTAGTAGAAAATCCTGCTGTGCTCCAGAAACCTGCCCACGATGCTTCGTACGGAGATATTTTCACTGATTCCCGGAACATTGGGGCGCAGCGAACACATGCCGCGAACGATCAGATCGATCTTTACCCCGGCCTGGGAAGCCCGGTATAAGGCCTGGATCACGTTCTTGTCCAGCAGAGCATTCATTTTGGCAACGATCTTTGCCGGTCGTCCTGCGCGCGCGTGCTCTGCCTCTCGCTGGATGTGGGCCAGAGTGTCCGCCGCAAGATCAATCGGTGAAATAACGAGAGGAGCATAGCTGGCAGCTTCAGAGTACGCTGTGAGGTAGTTGAAGACTGAATGCACGGCGGCGGTGATGTGCGGCGACGCAGTCAGCAGGCTGACGTCCGTATAAAAGCGTGAAGTCGTGGGATTGTAGTTGCCGGTGCCGATGTGCACGTAGCGGCGGGTAACTCCATCGGCGTCATGGCGCACGAGCAATGCCAGTTTGCAATGCGTCTTTAAGCCGACCACTCCGTGATAGACCTGGACTCCCTCATCTTCCATGCTGCGCGCCCAGCGGATGTTAGAAGCCTCGTCGAAGCGCGCCGTGAGTTCCAGCACTGCAATCACTTCCTTCTCCGCGGCGGCGGAAATCAATGCTTGCACAATCGGAGAGTTCTCATTTGTGCGGTAAATCGTCTGCTTCAGCGATACTACGTAAGGATCTTTGGCTGCGCTCTCGATGAAATCTACGACTGCATCGAACGAATCGTAGGGGTGGTGCAGAAGAATGTCCCGCTTGCGCAGTTCGTCGAAAATGTTGCTGCTTTTTCCGAGCAGGCGAAGCTCCCTGCCGGCAAACGGCCTGAATTTCAGGTCCGGGCGCTCGGTAAGCTCATAAAAGTTGAACAAGCGTGAAAGGTTTACCGGGCCATCCGTATAGAAGACTTGCCAATCGTCCAGTTCGAATGTTTGTTGCAGGCGCGCGGCAATGTCCGGATGTGCTCCGGCCTCGATCTCAAGCCGCACCGCGTCCCCTTTGCGGCGCTTGTGAAGTTCCGTCCTGACCGATTCCAGCAAGTTGCGCGATTCTTCTTCTTCAAGATACAGATTGCTGTTGCGGGTGACGCGGAAAGACGCCACGGAGACAATGTCATAGCCCCGGTACATGCTGGCTGCATGATAGGTGAGCAGATCAGCCAGAAAAATGTAATCAATGCCTGATTTCGATGGCAGGCGTACCAACCGGGGCAGCACGCGGGGAACTGTGATGACTCCCATGTAGGTTCCGGTGGCGCGCCGCTTGCGCTTGAGTAGGAGGCCGATGCAGAGCGCCTTGTTTAACACCCTTGGGAACGGATGTGCTGGGTCGACCGTTACCGGAGTGAGGAGAGGATCAATTTTTTTCTCGCAATAAGAGTCGATGAACTCCTCCTGCTCGGGAGTGAGGTCTTTGAGTTCCAGGACGCGGATGCCGGCGCGCGCGAGGGTTGGGATCAGTTTCTTATTCCAGCATTCATACTGCTGCTGAACGAACTCGTGGGTCTCGGCGGCCATGAGTTCGCGCTCTTCCTGCGCGGTCAGGGCGTCCGGGCCGGCGTCGATGAAGCCGTCCTCAATGCGCTGCATCAGGCCAGCAATGCGGACTTCAAAGAATTCGTCCAGATTGCTGGCCGTGATGGCCAGGAACTTGACCCTCTCGAGGAGGGGATTGCGTTCATCCTCGGCTTCTTCCAGAACACGGCGGTTGAAGGCGAGCCACGAGGCTTCGCGATTGATGTAAAGCGCTGGATCATCAACGGATCGGGTCATAGTACAGACGTGCCCTGCGGATGCTATCAGGAGATTATGAAGGGCAAGTTAAGAGTTTACTGCATGAGGCGGCTCCGCCGCACTTCCTGGGAGTGACATGTTGGTGTCGGGTTGCGGTCCGTTCCGGCGAAAAAAGAGCTTTGTCCAAGGGAATAATCTACTCAAAATTAGTTAATATAATTAATAAAAACAGATTGACAAATCAATTTTATTGATTTATTTATTTATTATATTGATTTAGGCGAGGAATGGTTTTCCAGGATGGCACGGGATTGGCAAGAGCTAACGCAGTTGACGCAGGGGCAGGCGATTGTGGTGGAGCGGGTGCGGATTGCGGACAAGGACATCGCCATTGACGGCGCTTTCGAGCTTCCGGAGCTGGCGCGGTTGAGCCTGGAAGACCAGGTATTTATTACCGCCTTTGTTCGAAGTCATGGATCCATCAAAGAGATGGAGCAGACTTTTGGAGTGAGTTATCCGACCATCAAGGCGAGGCTCACACGCATCGCGAACGGCCTGAAGTTCATTGAGACCAATCCCACACCTTCACGAACAGAGATCCTGGAGCGGCTGAAGCGCGGGGAGATCAGCGCGCAAGACGCCATCCGAGAATTGGAGACATTCAAGTGATTCCCCTGATGATGGTAGTTGGTTTCCGCACCTACAAACGCCATGGTTTCCGGCTCTGGATTCCGCTCTTTCTGGTTTGGCTATTGCTGCTGCCGCTGGTACTGGTGCTGTTGCCGGTGGCATTTATTGCTCTGGTTGTGGTTCGAATCAATCCCTTTCGCGCGCTGGCAGCCGGCTGGCAGATTCTCACGGGCCTGAGGGGAACGCACATTGAAGTGGAAGATGGCAACGCTTTGGTATTAATACGCATTTTTTGAGGAGGGGATATGAACGAAGATCGCCGACAGATTCTGGAGATGCTCTCCGCCGGCAAGATTACAACCGACGAAGCCGAGCGGCTGATTGCCGCATTGGAAAAGGGACCGGCGGCTACTGCTTCGGCTTCCGATTCAGGCTCGAAAGCGCGGCCGAAATATCTGCGCGTGATGGTGGAGGACCAGTCGGAGCGGATGGGCAAGGGCAAGACGCAGGTGAATGTCCGGGTGCCCATGCAGTTGCTTCGCGCAGGAGTGAGGCTGGCGAGCCTGATTCCGAGTCCGGCGCTCAACCACGCGAATGAGGCCCTGCATGAGCAGGGCATCCAACTCGATTTGAGCCAGCTCAAGCCGGAGAACCTGGAAGAGCTGGTGGACCAGCTGGCCGACCTTACGGTGGACGTGGATGAGGAGAAGACCAAGGTGAGGGTTTTCTGCGAATGACCGGGCCGAGTTGGTAACTTGGTGAGTTGGTAAGTTTAAAGACAAGGGCAAAACCCTTTTTAGCCGCGAATCACGCGAATTTGCGCGAATTAATAGCGGAGAGGGCAGGAGCTGAAACCAAGTACTGCTCACCTAAAGAGTTTGACACCTGTTGAGTCAATGGCAAAACGCAAGGTCCCTCCGATTTACCCCCGCTGACGCGTGGGTAAACCCTCGGGATGACGAACCGTTTTTTAATCGTTCACCGTTAAGTGAACAGTATTGAAGCTAACATCGAAGCTGGAAAGAGCAAGGCCGGTCTGGCGACCGGCCTTGATTTGTTGGCGGCGAGAATTGCTATCTATCATCTATTTGTCATCACGATCATTGCTATCGTCATCGTCACGGTCGCTATCGCCAGTATCTCCCTGGCCCACGGCAACCAGGTGCTGGTTGGAGTGCAGGCTGACTCTGCCAATCGTCCGGTAGTCGCCCAGGCCGTTCTTGGGTTTCTGGGTGTGGTAGCCGGCAAAGATCACGGTGATGTCGTTATCTTCGAAACGGGTGGCGCTGGGGGCGTAGACGCGGCCGGCAAAGAATCCCAGAGTGTTTCCTACAACCGGAGTATTGGCGGGGATTGTCACCGGGCTGGTTCCCGTCCCGGTTGCCGGAACGCCTTGTGCGTTGACGGAAAGGGTAGCGGGGAAGACGGAAATTATCGGGTTGTTGATTCCGTTGACTACGGTCCAGTGGATCAGGTCAGTAGATTCGGCATAGCCAATGTAGTGAAAAGCGTCTGAATCGGCATCAATGCAGTTGCCGCCGGAGAAGAGCAGGCCGAAGCGGCCGTCCTCGAGTTTGAGAATTGTCCCTGCGGTGGCCAGCCAGCGAGTGCCGGTGAGGGAGACAGATGTGGGATCGTTCAGCCCCTGAAGCGGGCCAAGGTCTTTGAAGTTGACGCCATCCGTGGTGGAGGCCAGGCGCAGGAAGGTGATGTCATCGTTGGGCGAAAGGCCGCCGTTGGCAGCGTAAAAATTGGCCCAGAAGGTATTACACTGCTGCGCAGCCGGAAATGCCGTGTTGCCGGTGTTGTCGCCGCTGAGAATCTTTTGCTCGTAGATGATGGTGAGCGGATTGCTGCCGGGGACTATGCCGAGAATGCCGTCCGGGTTGAGCAGTCCATGGGTGTGAAAGGCAGGTTCGGGATCGCCGGTTGTCTGATCGGTAGGGGCGTCATCGAGGGCAGGCGCTCCGTTGAGCGGCTTGCCCGGTTGCGGCGTCAGATCGTGGATTACAAGATCGTCCACATCGATGTGACCGGCGGCGCGAATGAGGGTGTAGAGATAGGTGTGTCCGGCAATCTTGATTACAAATTGATGACCCTGGCCATCATCATCGCCGTTGTCGGCGTTGTTTCCGCCCTGGGCATCTTTTTCGCCATCGGGCTCTTTATTGGCCTGGTCAGGACAGTGCTTTCTCAGTTCGAGCACCAACTGCTGGAATGTCCAGCTTTGTCCGGCATCGTCGGAAGAAGCGGCTGCGACGCCTTCATCGGTGTCCTTGGGACGCCAGTCGAAGTATCCCTGCAGGTGTTTTCCGTGTCCAACGATGCTGGGAAAGTAATAGGGCTGCATGCGCTCGGTGCCGGGGTTGCCAATCTGGTTCCCCTGGGCGTCGCAGTAGCCGGATGACTTAAGGCCATTGGCTGCACCGGATTGTTCCAGCGTCCATGGGCCGTTGGTGATGGTGGTTTCAGTGGGCGCTCCGTTGCGTGTCCAGCGAACGTGCCCGACACGGTCTTTGTCTTTGTCATTATTTTTATGGCGATCGCCAGGCAGAGCAGCGGCGGAAAGCGCCGCGAGCAGAACAACAATTCCAATAGCAGAACCCTTCATGTGGTTTTCTCCTTAGGTGAAGTTACGATCAAGGCAGCATGGCCAGGAATAAGAATTTGGTAATTGGGTAAGTTGGTAAGTTGGTAATTTGAAAGGCAAGAGCAAACCTTTTAGCCGCGAGGCCATCGATCCATCCAATCTTTCAAGCCATCAATGCGCTGCGAATCTTCGCGAATAAGAGCAGAAAGAACAAAAGCAAAACCTGAACAGGCGCGAAACAGAAAAGAAAATCAAGGCCGGTCGCGCGGCCGGCCTTGAAATGACGTAAGACGCTTTAGCGGCGGTCGTCGTCGCCGGTGTTGAAGAAGAACGGCAACACCTGCGTTTGTTCGGCGCGGACTGCGTCGAGCTCGTCCGGGTCGAGACCCAGGGCTTTCAGAATGGTGGGCGCCACCTGCTGGTTGGCGACCGGAGTTTTGATCCGAGCGGGAGTCATGCCGGGCATGGAGAGCAGAAGAGCGACGTGGAGATCGTCTTCATTCAGGCCGCCGTGCTCGGCGATCTTGGAGCCGCCGGTGAAGATCACGCCGGTGTTGGTCTTTAAGATGATGTCCGGAGTGCGCTCATCGAGCAGCGGGCTGTTGAACTTCTGTTCCAGGGATTGCAGGGCAAAAATTTCCTGGATACCCAGATGCGCCTGGTTCGCCGGGGTGCTCAGGTTGGCGACTACGCCGGCTGTGAGTGAAGGATCGGTGAGCCAGATGAGAGAACCATCGTCGGAAATGTCGAATGCTTCCGCAGCGCCCACGGTGGTTGCGGGCTCTCCGCCGCCGATGCCCACGCGCTTCTGAACGTCAATTGGCGACTGGCCATGCTTGGCGCCGATGATGATGAGGGTTGACTCGAACAGGCCTTGCTGTTTGAGTTCGCTGACCATACGGCCCAGGGATTGATCGACAAAGTCGAGTTCGCTTTGCAGGCCGGCCGATGGCGTACCGAGCACGTCCAGGTAGCCGGCGACTTTCAGCTTCTGGCCCACGCTGACGGACTGGAAGTTTGTGCCGAAGATTTCCGGGACGCGAGCTCTTTTGGAGCGGTCATGAGTGAAGCCATCGATCTGATTGAGCACGGCCTGAACGTGGAGCGAGTCATAGCAGCGGATATTGGCGAGATCCGTGGTCCAGCCATCGTCAGGAGTAGGAGCGGGAGCGTTCACTGGTGAACAGCCGGGAAACTGGGGCAAGGCCACGGGAATGGAGTTAATCTCAGGGCCAAAGAAATCGTCCACGCCTGTGCCGCTGGGGCCGTTGGTCCATTCGTAGGATGGGTGCTTGTCCGTCCATGCGGTGCGGCCGCCGTGGGCCTTAACTACTTCAAAGATGGTATTGACGCGAAGATACTGGTGGGGAAAGACAGGCGCGCAGCCGTTATTGGGATCGCGAGGGAGGAAGTTGGGATTGATGCTGCCTCCTCCATTAATCTGGGTGAGGTCAGTGTCAACGGATTCATCCAATTCTACGATGGTACCGATGGCGCCAGGACACGCTCCGGCGGGAGCACCGAGGATGGGGTTGGTGAGTGCGGGCGGCGAAAGCTTGCGGTTAAAGGTGACGTCATACCAAAAGCCTGTGGTGATGGGAGAGCCGCCAGTCACCAGGGACGCCAGTCCGGGAAAGGAATCCGAGGGCTGCGAGGTGGAGGCGTTGGTATAGGTCTTGCCGTGCTTGCTGAGTGCTGCGAGAGTTGAATTGGGATGTGCGGCAACGTAGTTGGTAAGGTCGAGCGCGTGCATGCCGTCAACGCTGATTAAGAGAACGTGTTTTACCCTGCGGTCGTCGTCACGGTCACGGTCATCGCGGGGCGCAGCCTGAATCTTGAGAGGCAGCACGAGCAAGGCTGTCGCAAGAGTCAAAAACAGAGATTTAGATAGACGCATAGTCCTGGGTTCCTTTTTTAGGGGGATTGTTCCAGCGTAGAAAACTCTAGAGTTGCTAAATTACTGGCTGGTTAATGCTGGATTAAGGGAAGATGAAAAAGCAGCCCGCCGCGGCGGGCACTCAGTCCGGGGACATCCTGGCGATCCTTTAAGAGCGTCGTGGGCATGGAAACGATAAGTTCAAGAAACCTTACCACTGATGAACGGAGACCTGACTGATCGCCACTGATACGACGAAGGACAAAGTGAGATCATTTGGAAAGGGATTCTTTCTCACATTCTCAGCATTCAGGTGCGCGAACATCCTGGCGATCCTTAAGAGCTTCGTCGGCAGGGAAGCGAGAAGTTCAAAAAACCTTACCACTGATGACGGTGAATCAGACTGATTTCCACTGATTAAGACAGAGCAGCAATCAGCCAGGTCGCTGCGCTGAGAACGCAATTCATAGAAGCCACTGACTGCTGTTCGAGAGTGGGGTTGTGCAGGCAATCGGATCATCGGGCCACCCCCACCCCATCGCACGCAAAAACCCCGCGCGCGAGGGGACCCCGGTCATCGGTGCATCGGGTCATCGGAGGAAACACCCAACGTCTCGATGTGGTAACAGTCTTACTGATTCCAAATGACCTATCGAGCAGTCAATGGAGAGCAATCAGGTGTGCGTCCAGCGTCGCAGTCCTGTGAAGCTGGCGCCGGCATGGAAACGAAGACTTCGAGAAGCAGTATTTAGTGCTTAGAGCGCTTAGCAAATCAAAATCACAATCACCGGAAAACTTAGACCGTCGCCATTTCAGTGGCTGGGTCCATCAGGCGACTTCCGTTCAGCAGGGCGCACTTTGTCGATTTGCACGCGATGTGATTCTGGTTCGGAGGTTTGACCGCCGACCGACAACTTGGCATTCGCGCTCTGGAGGTCCCTTGCAAATCGGCTGGCAACGGCAAAGAGAGGATCGTTACTGTAGAGCCACTCCAAGTCAGTAAAACGATCAGGACAGACAGCCGGTGCGGCGGCCGCCAATTTTGCAAATAGCACCCCACTCCCACTCTCACTGGATAGCTGTGTTCCATTGTGGGTGACGACCCTGACCTTATATTTCGCCGTATTCTCCTCCACAGGGACCTTCTGCTGCGCAAGGTCGATGCGCAAGATGAGGTCGGCAGAACCGGACTCCGAGATGCTGAAGCCAGATGCCTTCAGTTCGACCGGCAATTCAACTCCAAGTTTATTCGATAGAGCCATGTCACTTGCTGAATCGATCTTGACTGTTCGCGCATTCGGATACTTCTGGCGGACGCGTCCGGCCACGTCGCCCGCCGACAGGTTGAAAAAGTCGCCATAGTCAACTGTGCTGAGGGATGCACAGAAACCGATTTTCTCAACATTGCCGTTGACTGTTATCTGCATCCGAATCACACCAAAGCCACCGTTTACTTGTTGGATTTGAGCATTGACCTCTCCGCTGATCACGGCGTCAGCCTCAGCCTGGGTGTTAGTAACTATGATTCCGGCATCCTCCAGTTCGAGCTTGAGAAAACTGGAAAGCCGCTGAACCAGCGTGGGGTTGCCACTAAGATTTATGAAGACTCGGGCAACCCGGGTTTTGTTGCCGCGTGAAGTAACCCACTCGGATGTCGTCACGGCCTCTGCGCGATACTGTTTGACTACATCGCTGCGCAGCTGTGTCACTGCAGCGAACATAAATACCAAGGCGGCGGTGACAAATAGCAGAAGCCGTCGCTGGAGATGGGTGCGCTCTGTCCGGGACTTGCGGAATGTTCGCGCAAGCAGGGCACCGATCACAAGACCACTCATCAACCCACCCACGTGGGCCGCATAGTCTGTTGTTTTAGAAAGGTGGCCCCAGAGCAGATCGAAGGGCGTCAACAACAGAACCCATACTAAAATGTTTACGAGATTGCGCCGAGGGAGATTGAGCCTGGCAAATGCAAGCAACGCGATCAACACTCCGGCCTGGCCGTAAATTGCGCCTGAAAAACCAACGCTGTTCCTTATGGGATTCCAGGCCAGGCTCAGCAGAGAAGATGCCGCCCCAGTGAGCAAATAAATGGCAAAGATTTGTGCCCTATCGAAAAGCCGGTCTAACTGAATCCCAAGTCGCCACAGGAACAACATATTGACGCCAAGGTGCACAATGTTTGAATGCAGGAATACTGAAGTAATGACCCGCCAAAACTGACCGCCGAGTGTAAGCGGACTAAAGTCGCTCCCCCATCTCTGCAATAGTGCAGAATCGAAAGCGGCGCCTATTCTGGTGTCAAGAAACTTCTCGGCACCAGTGATATATATACTGTGAACCTGCATTGCCAAAAAGACCAAAATGTTCGCAGCGATCAGGATTGCCGTAGCCGAAAAGCGCTCCGTGTCCGGAGTGGCGCTTTGGAAAGGCTCAGATGATTCCTGGGAGCCGGAAGAGACCGGTGGGACTTCAGGTTCGCTGAATTTAGCTGGCGTCGACACGTTCCCTCCTGCCGTACATGAAGCATCTATTTAGTAGTGACGGCAGCGAGCAAAACGTTTCATTAAAATATCCGGCCATTCGGAAACTGAGATCCGCTTGGCGGTATTCGCGTCAATGTTACTTCATCTTCCGCCAGGTGATTGCCCAGCTTTCAACCCCGGGTTCGTTTGTCGCTTTGCCGGAAAAAGTCAGCAGTTCGCCATCGAGTGTGTAAGGCCGCACTTGCCTGGTTCCCACGTAATTTGGCATCCACGCGACTTCGGGGTAGTGGCAGATCGCTTGGTTCGCTTCATCAATTTCGTAGCGCCCACAGTAGGCAAAGAAGCCCTCAATTGCAGTCAACTTTTCTGCATCTGACGGCTGGTTCATGTCCCGCCATGGCAGCCGGTCAGGATTCATGCCCGCTGCACACATATAGCCGTCCGATGAGTACATGAGGTATCCCTTACCATTCAATCCAAGGTTTTGGTATGGCCGTTTTGATCCATCCGTCAAGTGCTCCTCTGCCGACACGAGTTCCCAAGTTCCGATAATTTGCGCGCGGACGTTGCTGACACTGTTCTGGTCTTGCTGGGTAGCCATTTTGAAAATAAACCGCCGTGAATATACTAAAGAGTTTTCATGGTCGCTGTAGTCTTTCTCAATTGCGGTGTACTCCTGGCCCGCCTGAGCACTTAGCACTCAGCACTCGGCATTCAGCCCACGAAGCATCTTGGCGATCCTTAAAAGCTGCGCCGGCATGGAAAGGAAAACCGCAAAAGACCCTACCACTGATGACGGTGATCAGACTGATTTCCACTGGTACGACGAAGGAGAAAAGTGAGATCATTTGGAAAGGGATTTTTTCTCACATTGTCTGCACTTAGCAACGATTGTGAACCTCCAAACGCGAACCGCGCAGATTCATCCCATCAAATTCGTCGCCTGGCGAGTTGAGTTGCAGCAGGTGTTGGCTGAAGAAAGCGCGGATGGTGGAACTGGCAAGAGTCAAGGTTTCCGGACCATCCATTCTTGTGCCGATCAGCTCTGCAAATCGATCCTCTGCCTCGAAGAAGAATGCCTGATCGCTAATGTTCATGTGGCTCAATTTCGGCACGGTAAGACGAACCGCACTGCAGGAATGCTCAAACAACAAATGGCGCGCTGGCCAAAGCCTGCAACTACACGCTCACGTTGTGGCAGAAGCTCACAAGATTCTTAGAATATCCCGCACTGGAGTTGAGCAATCATCTGGCGGAAAACTCGAAGCGGCCCGTCGCATTGGGCTGCAAGAACTGGATTCACATCGGCAGCGCACAAGCCGGCCCCAAGATTGCGGCGATTCTTTCTGTGGCGGAAAATTGTCGTCGATTGAAGATTCCGGTGCGCGGATATCTGGCCGCGGTACTTCCTAGGTTCGCTGATTTCCCGATTCAGCGCCTGCCAGAATTGACCCCTTATGCCTGGGCCGCATGGCAGCGGAATGGTTAGGGCAACTCTATGGGATCACGATTACGGCAGATTGCGAGACGTCATGGCGATTATTTGTGGGATGTGGGCGGAATGTGTTCTGGCATGCTATGGGAAGGGATGATCGATCTGGGTGATCTCGCATATCTCTATGAGAAAATGAAAGTTCTCGAACAGTATGGCTACCCAAACTGACCACAAGAATCCACTCCTAGAAGAACTGCGGTGGCGAGGCTTCCTTGATTCGGTGACTTCCGATGATCTGGACGCGTACCTGAACGAAGCGCGCCGGACGATCTACGTCGGATTTGATCCTACCGCCGACAGTCTCCACCTCGGTAGCCTAATTCCGGTGATGGGCTTGGCGCACGCACAGCGCAGCGGGCATCGACCATTGGTGCTCGTGGGCGGGGGCACTGGACTGATCGGCGACCCCAGTGGCAAATCGTCCGAGCGAATGCTGATTACCAAGGATTTGGTCGAGCAAAACTCTGCAGCCATTCGCGCACAGTTGAGCCGATTCTTCGACCTGTCGTCGGATGAACGCGCCCTAATGCTGAACAATGCTGATTGGCTGGTGAAGTTGAACCTTTTGGACTTCTTGCGCAATATCGGCAAGCACTTCTCGGTCAATGAAATGATCAAGCGCGATTCCGTACGCGTGCGGTTGGAGGAGCGCGAGCAGGGCATCTCATATACCGAGTTCAGCTACATGCTGCTGCAGGCTTATGACTTCCTACACGTGTGCCAGCATCACGATTGCACAGTCCAGATGGGTGGCAGCGATCAATGGGGCAACATTCTTTCGGGCAAGGAACTGATTCGGCGGATTTTGGGGCAGCGCAGTGAGGGTATTACATTTCCACTTCTCACCACATCTTCCGGGAAGAAGTTCGGTAAGACAGAAGAAGGAGCAGTGTGGCTCGATCCAGCCCGCACCAGTCCCTACCAGATGTATCAATACTGGCTGCAGACAGCCGATACGGATGTGGTTCGCTTCCTAAAGCTCTTTACGTTCCTAGAGCGCGAGCGAATTGAAGAACTAGAGGGCGAAACGCAACGTCGGCCGGAGATCCGCGAGTCGCAGCGCGTGCTGGCTGCCGAATGCACGGCAATCGCGCACGGAATCGGGACGGTGCGGGCTGTGGAAGCGGCCAGCAGGATCTTGTTTTCGGCATCGAATGAGGTTCCAACGTCCGAGACCATCGCCATGCTGGCGCGAGAAGTGCCTGTCACGGAGATTCCGCGGGCCGACCTCGAAGCTAGGATCGGTCTGGTGGATTTAATGATTCGCACCAGGCTGGCGGAGAGCAAGGGTGCGGCGCGCAAGCTGATTGAAGCCGGCGGCATGTATCTCAACAATGAGCGGCAGACCGAAACCCAAAAAGCAATCACAACTGACGATCTGAGATGGCCGGCAGCAATTCTGCTGCGCACGGGGAAAAAGAACTACCATTTGGTGCGGATAAAGTAACCGTGTACTTCCTCTAACGCTTACTGTCAAACCATGGGCGAGCCGCTGTGCCGACAATCATCCGCTGCAAGAATGCTCCAATTGAACAAGTCTCTTACCCAGCGAATCGCTATTTGACTTGCCTCGCAGAGTCGAGTCCTGAGTAACTAACGATGAACCGCCATTTCGCTCACGCAGTACAGGCAAACAGGCATAATAGCCTTATGCGACTAATCGCAAAACATTTCATGGCCGCATTGGCCGCCACCATTGCACTCTGGTCATCGACTTTTCCTCAGTCTGCTGCCGTTCAAGCGAAACCTGACACTGCTAATGCCGCGCCGCAGGTAGTTTTGAAGAAGTTATTTCCTCCGGTGTACTCTCAGATGGCAATGATCGCCAGGATTTACGGCGACGTAAGTCTAAAGGTTTACGTCCACCCGGATGGAAGCGTCGGTTCAGTCGTGGCCGATAGCGGGCATCCAATGTTGGTGCGAGCCGCTGTGGAGAGCGCAAAGCAATCTCAATTCGAATGCCGGGGTTGCAACGGCTTAACCGAGAAGACATTGCTATATTCCTTCCAAGTATCCAACGTACCTGCTGACCCGTGTTGTTGCACTGCCGGGCACGAGAGTTCGACTCCGAGGACCGAGCAGGTGACAGAGGCGGAGGGGTACATCACGATTACAGGACCGCCGCCTTGCCTTTGTCCAGACGCCTGTGCACGCGCCTGGGCGCAAGCCCATTCAAAGTTTCGCTCCGCGAAATGCTTGTACCTTTGGAAATGCGGCAATCGTCACATCGCCATCATGTGACTGCACGGAAGTGCCGTAAAAATCGCCATAATACTCACAACCCCAGAATCCGTCACCTCGCGAACTGTTGGCAGAAGTAATTCTGGAGCCGCAAGGACTGGGCTGGACGCTGGCGACGGCGGGAGCGGGAATTTTGTACCTCTGAATGGAAGATCGACGTCAATTGTCACAATGGGCGATAAATCGACATCTCGCCAGCAAGCGGTCAAAAAAGGTGACATCCTGTTGTCAATATCTATGATCTGCTTCACATGAAGGCAACGATCACTGCTGTCCGGGGGAAAACGGTATGAGGTCTTCGTAAGCAGCTGATTGGGGAAGAGATAAGGGGATTTAGGAGCGGGAACGATTTGATTGAGGAATGACACCCTGATCCTGCACGGGTTCAACCGGCGCATTCTGGCCGAGGGGTCTTACGCGTTGCCACCTTGCCACATGGTGCGTGACAAAACGCGGGCCGGTCACCTAAGATTTGCGGGCTGGAGGCAGGGCGGGCCAGCCTTCAACCTAACTTTTCCAAAGGAGACATTCACCATGAAACGAATTCAACCATCCTGGGTGCTGGTCGGCTTGTTGGCGACCGCTATTGTGCTTCTCATTCACCGGCAGGCGACCGTTTATTCTTTCTCGCCGACGGTATTTCCCACGGGCATCGAAGTAGACGAGAGCGTGAACGCGCAGGGATCGGGGTTAAAACACGCGCGGGCGGGCAGTTGCAGCCCGAGCTTCATGGATGCTTGCGAAGTGACCATCACCTGGCCGGGAATAGCTTTTGCCAACACGAACTACACCGTCGTGTGCACGCCCGACAATTACATCGGGAGGGGTACCGAGACAGGAGTATTTTCGATCATCAGCAAAACAACCACCAGCGTAGCAGTCGAATTCAAGTCCTCCGCGCCGACGGACGGCTTCACCGGGATCGAATGCATGGCCATGCACGACTAGAACTGAGCTCATCCATAAATCCATAACTTTTTCGCGCGAACCCCGCAAGCTCGCAGGAGCTAAAGCTCATGATTTTGCAGGCTGCTTTCTGACCGCTCCGTGCCGCTAGATAAAGAGGGTTTCCTGCACTCGGTTGAGCAGCTTGCTGAAATCGCGAGGGCAGGACGATTCCTTGGCGTGCACTGTCGTGCCAGCATTGGGCGTTCCTCTGTGCTTGCGGTGTCTGTCTTAAGTACGGCTTGGGTGGTGCGGCTTGGGTAAAACCCCAACACGGCGTTCGACGCCGTCGAATCGGCACGCGGTTGTTCCATTCCAGACACGCCGGGGCAGCGCCAGTGGGTGATCCAGAACGTTCCAGATACGCGCTGATGCATTGCTAAGGCTAAAATCTACACAATGTCAGATGGAATAATTATCGGGACACTTGTTTTGATTCTCAGTGGCGTTACGCATGGTCAAAGGGCTGCGATAGTCTCGCCATCCAAGCATGTAAACGGGGGCAATTCCGAGCCATCGCCGCTTGATGTAGTGAGAGTCTTCTACAGCTATATCACTCGACACCAGCCTCTCGGAATACCAAAAGGCAACGACAAGAAGGCTCTTTGGCCCCTGATGAGCAAGCAATTAGTTCAGCAACTCAATACCCTTCAGTTGTGCGAGGACGATTACTACACACGCTACGGAGAGCTTCTCCGTAAAAACGATTGGAAACCCAGCATCGGCTGGCTGGAGTACGGCCTGTTCTCAGGAGGAAACGAAGCGGCTACCCCTTCGAAGTTCTCAATTCTCAGCGCCGCCAAACGAAAGAGCAAAGTTGATGTTCATCTCAGGTTTACATACAAGCAAACCTACTGTTGCGGCGCCCCTCCGGCGTACGAACATTACGAAGGCATCGTGGAGGTTATTTCAGAAGATAATCGATTTGTCATCGACGACTACGTAGCACTTGGCGACTACAAGCCTGGACGTCGCTTGTCAGAGGGATTTTCGGAATGCCAGGGTGGCAAGTGGGTAGGGCGTCCTGAAAGACAGTCCCGGCGTGATTAGAGCGTCCTCAGAGTCATGGGAGGTCTAGACAAACGGAACGGTCCAGAGAAATCCCCACTAATTTGTCCTCAGGATCGGCAGCCAGTTCTCTTCTCTCTGGGGATTCACGCGCAGCAAACTCGAATTGCACGTAAACCACCTGTTCCTGGCAGACCCAGCCTTCCTTTTCATGAGCGATCACGACCAGGTCTTCTAATGCGCCACGCTTCGGGTCAACGCAGCACCCTTGGGAAAACGAGACGTACCTAGACATGATGAAGTACGTTTCCACCTCGCTTCGCTTCATACCCGGTTTAAGCACGGCAGAATAGGTTTTCAGGGTTTTACGGTATTGTGCGTTCCGTTGCAAGATTCCAATGATGTGCGCCAATACAAAAATCAAAGCGATACTCGATGCGATTAGTGCGACCCAATATTGCGCTTTGACCCTTATCACGTTGAACGCCTGGCAAGATTATGCCTGGTTTGATTATTGTTGAAAACAGGCTTATACGCTCAGAAATCAGTTTGAGTGAAATGCATTTTTTACATCAGGCGTCAATGTCACTTCATCTTCCGCCAGGTAATTGCCCAGCTTTCAACCCCGGGCTCGTTTGTCGCTTTGCCGGAAAAAGTCAGCAGTTCGCCATCGAGTGTGTAAGGCCGCACTTGCCTGGTTCCCACGTAATTTGGCATCCACGCGACTTCGGGATAGTGGCAGATCGCGTGGTTCGCTTCATCAATTTCGTAGCGCCCACAGTAGGCAAAGAAGCCCTCAATGGCACTCAACTTTTCCGCATCTGTCGGCTGGTTCATGTCCTTCCATGGCAGCCGGTCAGGATTCATACCCGCTGCGCACATGTGGCCATCCGATGAGTACATGAGGTACGCCTTACCACTGGCCCCGATGTTTGGGTATGGTCGTTTCGATCCATCCGTCAAGTGCTCCTCTGCGGACACGAGTTCCCAAGTTCCGATAATCTGCGCGCGAATGTTGCTGACGCTTTCCTGGTCTGGGTGGGTAGCCATTTTGGAAACAAACTGCCGTGAATATGCTAAAACGTTTTCATGGTTGCTGTAGTCTTTCTCAATTGCGGTGTATTCCTGCCGACCTGAGCACTCAGCATTCAGCACTCAGCCCGCGAGCAGCCTTGGCAGTCCTTCAAAGCGTCGTGGGCATGGAAACAAAGAGTTCACAAAACCTTACCACTGATGACGGTGATCAGACTGATTTTCACTGATAAGGCCAAGGAGAAAAGTGAGATCGCATGGAAAGGGGATTTTTTCTCACGTTCTCAGCATTCAGCCCACGAAGCATTTTGGCCTAAAGGAATTACAGCCTCCTCGACATGGTCAATGATCGGACGAACCGTTTCTTAATCGTTCACCTTAAGTGAGCGGTATTGGGGAACCCGGAGATCGGGTGATCGCGCGTGATCGGAGAAAACACCCAATGTCTCGATGTGGGTAAGGGCCTTGCTGATTGCAAGTGACTTATTGAGCAGCCAGCCCCCCAGAAACTTCAGTGCAAGGGTTTAACGGTGTTGTGAGAACGCCTCGATGCAGCATGGCCAGGGACAGGTTCTGGGGATCCTTCACTTTGCCGGGCTCCTAACGTCGCGCGGACTAACGTTCAGGATGACAAGGGGAAAGGTTATCGCAGAGGAGTAGAGTTTCTGGTTCAGGCAAGAGCTGCTCTGGCGACGCTTAGGGCTGATACAAATCATCTGTCGCCGTGGTGTACAGCATCTCTCCAGAAACTCCAGTGCAAGGGTTTAACCGTGTTGTGAGAACGCCTTGATGCAGCATCGCCAGGGACAGCCCCGCCACCGGTTTTGAACCGGATTGAACGAGCTGTGTCTGGCGGGAGATTGCCAAAATCGCCCCTTCGGCTCCGCATGCTCGCCTCGAGGGCAGGCAACATTGCCAAAATTGCCAAAATTGAAAGGCAGTAGCGACGGAACCGCAAGGTCCTTCCGATTTACCCCCGCTCACGCGTGGGTAAACCCTCAGGATGACGAACGAGTTTCTGGCTTTTCGCAGATAGTGACTCGCACTTTTAATTACACCCTCTTTCACCCAATTCCCAACTCATTGTGGTCCAAGGCGCCGGCCACGAGATCCAGACCGACAAACCGAGCATTGTGGTGGACGCAATCGAACGACTTGTCCAGCAGGCACGCGGTATCGCCAAAGGAGATTGATTGGGAATAGAAGTCCCGCGCATTAGTTCACAGGACTCAAATGCGCTGTCATGCATCTGATTCGACGAGCGCGGTTTCGTGGAGCAGGGCGGCGATGATCGAGTGAAGTTTTTTGGAATCAATCGGCTTGGAGATGTAGGCATCCATACCGTGGGCCAGACAGCGTTCTTTGTCACCGCTCATTGCGTGGGCGGTCATGGCAACGATGGTCAAGTGGCCGCCGGTCACGGCTTCTTTCGCCCGGATGGCTGATGTAGCAGCGAATCCGTCCATCTCGGGCATTTCAACGTCCATCAGGACCGCATCAAATCGATGCTTATCCAGCATCGCCAAGGCTTCGAGACCGTTGTCCGCTACACTCACGCGATGGCCTTGCTTTTGGATGAGCCGGACCGCCAACGCCTGGTTCACACGATTGTCTTCGACCAGGAGGATGTGCAATGTCTTGCCAGCACCGCTTATGGAACCAGCTTTTGTGGTTGACGGCGCGGTTTTTTCGCTTCTTGTACCCAGACTCGTAAGAATCGCATCCAACAACTCCGCTCGGAGAATGGGCTTGGTCAGGAAAGCGCTGATGCCCAGTTCGCGACTCCGGACCCCATCACCCGAGCTGCCGGCAGAAGTCAGGATGATGAGCCTGGCTTTTCTCAATTCCGGAGTCTGCCTCATGCGTTCCGCCACCATGAAGCCGTCCATGTCCGGCATATGCATGTCGAGCAAAATCAACTGGAATGGCTGAGCTGCCTTTATGGCATTCACCGCAGCCTCCATAGCAGCGGCGCCGGTGTTGACTGCCGTGGGCTTCATGCCCCACCGGCTTAGCATTTCCACGATCAGATGACGGTTCGTGGCGTTGTCGTCCACAATCAAGACAGGCATATCGCGCAGTGCTTCCGTATTCAACGGAATCGGCCTGGGGGAGGATTCTTTCTGAAAGCCCAGGCAAGCAGTAAAGTGAAAGACGCTGCCTGGCTGGTCCAGTCTGCTTTCCACCCAGATCTTCCCTTGCATCATCTCTACCAACCGCACGCAGATGGCCAGACCCAGACCGGTGCCGCCGTACTTTCGCGTGGTGGAGCTGTCTACCTGGGTAAATGATTCGAAGATCGATTTTTGTTTTTCAAGCGGAATACCAACGCCTGAATCAGTGACAGAGAAATGCAGGCCCAGGGCGTCTTCTTCCAGCTTTTCGATATCGTGTTTTTCAACCCGAACCACGATTTCACCCTGATCGGTGAACTTGATGGCATTACCCACAAGATTGAGCAGGACTTGACGCAGGCGAACGGGATCACCCACGACCGTGTCCGGAACTTGTGGGCTGACCTCGTAGATCAGCTCCAGGTCTTTCTGAGAGGCCCGGAAGGCGAGAGGCTTCATTGCCTCGCCCAGATTCTGGCGCAGGTCGAACTCCACTTTCTCAAACTCCAGCTTGCCCGCTTCAATCTTGGAAAAGTCCAGTACATCGTTAATGACGGTCAACAGCGAATCGGCAGAGGATTTCACCATACTTAGATCGCTCCGTTGTTCCGGCGTGAGCGGTGTTTCCATGACCAACTCGGTCATGCCGATGATGCCGTTCATGGGTGTGCGGATCTCATGGCTCATGGTGGCCAGGAAGAAGCTCTTGGAGTGATTCGCTGCCTCGGCCGCTTCTTTCGCATTTTCGGCCATCTCTTTGGCTTGTTTCAGTTCTCTCTCAGATTGTTTGCGGACACTAATGTCCACGTACATGCCATACATTCCTTCCAGTTGTTCTCCATTCAGAATGGGAGCGCCATAAACTTCGACCGGCACCAACACTTCGTCCTTCCGCTTTCTCGTGGTTTCCCGGCGGGTGGTTTGTCCAGCGGCGATTTGCCTGGATATCGCTGTAGCCTCCTGGGTGAAACCCTCGGGAACGATCACATCATTGATGTATCTGCCTGCCAGCTCTTGGGAAGTGAACTGAAAGGTTCCTTCGAAAGCGCGGTTGACCGCAACGAACCGGTCTTGGCTGTCAAGCCGCACAATGCCGACGGGAGCATTCTCAAAAAGCTGCCGCAACTCCCTGGTCCGCTCGTTGACCCGGCGCGACAAAGCTCTTTCGCGCGCCTTCAACTGACCTACCCGAAATCTATATCCGCCTGCTATGACAAGCGCTCCCGCCAACATGCAAAGGCCCTGAAACCATGCTGCCTGATAGAAATGCGGCTTCAGATAGAAATCGAAACTTGCTCCCCCGGCGTTCCAAACGCCATCATCATTCGCCGCTATGACCCGGAACCGGTATTGTCCGGGGCGAATATTCGTGTAGTAGGCGACGCGCCGGTTGCCCGCTGCAATCCAGTCAGGGTCATACCCTTCCAGCTTATATTTGAACTTTACCTTGCCCGGTGCGCGGTAGCTCAGGCCGGCAAACTGGAACTCAAGCTCGCCTCTTCCCACAGACGCGCGGGCCTGCGCCAACTGGACTGCATTGTTGATCAGAGCTCGTTCAATCCTGACCGGAGGTGACAGCGAGTTGAAGGTGAGCGCAGTGGGGTTGACCACGACAACCCCGCCCACGCAGCCAAACAGAAGCTTCCCATCACTGGTCTTTGAGGCAGTCGGTTGCGTACCTCCGGCACAATCCGCACTCAACATACCATCGGCAATTCCGTAAGCGGTCCCCTGAATGGAGTGGACTATGCCATCGGCATAGTCATTCAAGCTGGCTCTGCTCACACGGAAAATGCCCAGGTTTGACGCCATCCACAAGTAGCCCTGGCCGTCTTCTAGGATGTTCCAGACGTTGTCATCCAACATGCCATCGCGGGTTGTAAAAGTGGTGACTTTGCCGTTTTTGAATCGCTTCAAACCGGCCGCCATAGTTCCCAACCAGAAAACGTGTTCACTATCTTCATGGATTGCGAAAACCTGTGGCGGCGTTCCCGTAGTAAAGCCGTTCTCCGCATCTTCCGGGACCGCAAAGCTGGAGAATTTTCCATCGCGCAATCGGGTCAATTTCCCGTCTTGTCCGAACCATATGCTTCCCTCGTGGCCCTCCTGGATGAACCAGATGTTATCCCCGGCCAAGCCCGTTTTTGCAGTGAAGTTTGTGAATCTGCCTTTCCAGAACCTGCTAACGCCGAAGCCTTGCGAGCCAAACCAGAGGTAGCCCTTACTATCCTGATATATCGCCCGAATCATGCCGTCTACCAAACCATTCTCATCGCTGAATTCGATTGGGCGATAAGCGTTTTCTTTGACAAACTCGGTTACCCCGCCTATAGGTCTCGAAATCCATACGTTGCCTTCTCTATCTCCAAAGACGCAAGAGGTGTTGGTGTGAGATCGAGGAGATTGAATCGGATTCGCTACTATGCCATCGCGTCGAAACTGCTCGATGCCGGTATCAGTACCCAGCCAGATAGTCCCATTCTGGCCGGCCGCAACGGACCATACCATCGAAGCCTTCAGTCCTGAAGCCGCACCGTAGGTGGTGACCGCTCCATCTTTGAAGCGGTTGATACCGCCTGATTCAGTTCCAACCCAGAGGCTGTTCTCACGGTCTTCATAAATGCTGAGCACCCGCTCGCCACTCAGCCCCTCCTTTGAGGAAAAGCATTCGAAGCGCGCCTGTTGAAGCCTGCAGAGTCCTCTGCCAGTGCCCACCCAGAGGTTATTTGCGCGGTCCTCGTACATAACGTCGATGACCGGATCTATGAGACCTTCCGCGGTACCGTATCTGGTTACTCTGCCACCACTGAATTGAATAACGCCCTGGGTTGAAGAGCCAAGCCAAAGATCGCCCTTTTTGTCGATATACAACGCGGCGAGGTCAGTCAATTTCTGCAGCGCCTGGGGGATTTCTGAACTCGCCGCACGGCCACGCCGCACCAACTTGAGCTTCTGGTCCTGGAGCAGCCAGACACTGCCTTTTCCGTCCTGCTGCAGCCTCCGGATATTGCCGTGAGACAGTTCGTCCGAACCAAACTGCGTTATGAATTTCCCGTCCTTAAACTCGTTCAGCCCCTGGCTAGTGCCAATCCACAGATTGCCGTCAGGATCCTGCGCCAATGCGGTCACGTGGTTGCTGGAAAGACCATCACTGGTCATGTAGTTGCGAAATTGTCCATGGTTGTGGCGGACCAGACCGCCGCCTTCCATTCCGATCCAGAGCGACCCGTCGCGGTCTTCAACGAGCGCCTGAACCCAGTTGTAGCGGATGGCTGCTGTATTGGATCGGTTGAAGACTGTGAAGCCTTGTCCGTTGAACCGGGCTACCCCCTCCTGGGTGCCGAACCAGAGATAGCCGTCGCTGGTTTGTATAATCGCCTGGCCGCTATTCTGGGGCAGGCCATCCTGGCTGCGCCACGCGTCGTGAACGTATTGCGGAATTTTTTTGGCGGGATCGAGCGCACAAGACCGGGAGACCATCCCTAAGGCAACGAGGCACCAGACGAAGAGCGCGCGACTTTTGTACTGATTCTTTAACAAACTGTCTCCTGCGGGGCGTTTTTCCGGTGACACCCTCAAGTTCGCTGGGCGGACGGGACTTTACTGACAATCTGGGGCCATTACCTCTTATTTACTATCGGTCGCAAACCGCTCGATCTAAGGACATGCCTTCTCATGTTTCAAACAAAGATACCCATTCCGCGTGCGGAGAATCGCTCCTACAAATTGACGGCAGAAGGCCATGATCCGTTGTGAAGACCACGCGGATATTGCTCCGCAAATGTAATCATCCAGTACAAGGGTTTAGCAGTCTTGTGAGAACGCCTTGGTGCAGCATGGCGAGGGACAGGTTCTGGGGATCCTTCAACTTTGCCGGGCTCCTAACGTCGCCCGGACTACGTCTCAGGATGACAAGGGGGAGGGTTATCGCCGGGGAGTGGAGCTTCTGGTTCACTCAGGGGCGACTATTCCGGCGTTCGCTGTCTCTGCCGCTGGTTCGCTCGCTTGTTTAATGACTGTACGTGATGTTGTCCAGGGCCATATCCCAGCCGCAGGAGCTACCCACGGTTACAGTGTGCGATGGCCTGGACCACTTGGTCTGCACAGTTTGCAACGAGTTGTTGGCAACCGTGTACGATGCAGTTTGCGCCTGGTCGTCTGCGAGGGTCACCGTGCAATTATCCTGGCTCGTGATCTCCACGCTTATCAATTTGGACGCAGTCACAAATGAGAAGCTCACTGAGTTCACGTTGAACAGGAACGAAATGCTGTTGTTCGGGTCGTCAGCAAATGCCGGCTCCCAAGACCACTTGTTTGTTCCCCAGTTAATGCCTCCGAAGATGCCGTTGAAAGCTACGTAGGGATTGCCGGGGGCCTTCGGGTTGTCAAAGTTCACCACCACTATTGAGGGTGTTGGTGTAGGAGTTGGTGTTGGAGTTGGGGTTGGTGTAGGAGTTGGGGTTGGTGTAGGAGTTGGGGTTGGTGTAGGAGTTGGGGTTGGTGTAGGAGTTGGGGTTGGTGTAGGAGTTGGGGTTGGTGTAGGAGTTGGGGTTG
>Ga0209168_10000231_pt1 | contig 62680 bp, 46 predicted proteins | sample Coa_R1_FD_187156 | JGI IMG/M metagenome (GOLD analysis project Ga0209168, IMG submission 187156) | Surface soil microbial communities from Centralia Pennsylvania, which are recovering from an underground coalmine fire - Coalmine... | ecosystem: Environmental > Terrestrial > Soil > Unclassified ...
CCAGCGGAAGAGATTCCACGCGGCGACTACATCGATGCGGCACTGGTTGCGCGTGATCGGGGTGACCGTCGTCAGGCTGGAGAACCAGTAATTCCCTGCGCGAATTGTTTCGGTGCGAATATTGGGCAGGACGAAGTCGATAGTGGTGGAGATCGAGTCGGCATCGGCATAGAGACGCAGAAGCTTGTAGGGCGCGGAGTTCGAGCTGGGGGTGTGCGCTGCCATGCGAAAGCCATTCGGAATTGGCTCAAAGTTTTTTTTCTTCTCGTGAATGCTGTGTTGCGAGCGCCACCACCAGGCTTGGTGGACGAATGGTCCGTGGGCGGGGTCCATCAGGCCGATGATGCCGTGGTCAATGCTGACTGGCATTTCGGCCTGGAGGTAGGCGAGCTTGTATTTCTGGCTGAACTTTTCGATGGTGGGAGCGGGCTCGCAGGCTTCGGCCGGTTTCGTGAATCCGGCACCTTGAGGAGCGGGGTCTGGGATATATACCCATATGAAATTGTCTTGTTCTTCGCAGGGGTAACTTCCGGCGTAAATGCGATCGACTTTCATCGTCTGATCCGAAGTGAGCGACGGAATCAGCTGGCACTGGCCGTCGTGAACGTCGAATTGCCATCCGTGATAGGGACACTCGAGATTTTCGCCATCGAATTTTCCGGAATTAAGCGGCATGCCGCGATGCGGGCAGGAATCGCGCAGGGCGAAGGGATGTCCTTGACGATCACGGCCGATGACGAGGGGAATCTCCAGCAGCGTGGCTTTATGCAGTTGATTGCGATGGACGCGATCGGCAGGCAGAGCGCGATACCAGAAGCCGGTAAGCATCAGCGTGTCGGTGGCCTGGCGTTGCGGGAGGTCGAGTTCGGGCATAAGCAGCTTGATGATTAGTGATTTCTGATTGTTGATTGAACAGCCTATGCTAGCATCCGCAGGACTTGGGAGCCGTGAAGAAAGGGCTTTCCCCCAGGAAGAAAGACCTTTCACCACAGAGGGCAAAGGGGCTCACAGAGGAAAGCGAACGGCATGGAAATCATCGGGCGATTTCGGCGGTTGACGGCAGTACAGCGGAATACGTTTGTCGCCTGCTTCCTGGGCTGGTCGCTGGATGCGTTCGATTTCTTCATTCTCGTTTTTTGCGTCAGCGCGCTGGCGACCCAGTTCCACGCGAAAGTTTCGGAAGTTTCGGAGGGAATCTTCTGGACGCTGGCGATGCGTCCGGTGGGCGCGTTCTTGTTTGGGATGATGGCCGACAAATTTGGACGGCGTCCGACATTGATGGTCGACATCATTGCGTACTCGGTGTTTGAGCTGGCTTCGGCATTCGCTCCGACGTTGAAGATATTTCTGATTACGCGGGCGCTGTTCGGAATTGCGATGGGCGGTGAGTGGGGCGTAGGGGCGGCGCTGGCCTTTGAAACATTGCCCGCCGAAGGGCGCGGTTTCTTTTCGGGGCTGTTACAAGAAGGATATGTGGTCGGCTATTTGATCGCCGCGGTCGTCTATGGAACTCTGTTTTCATTGATCGGATGGCGAGGGATGTTTGTGCTCGGGGCGCTGCCGGCCTTCTTAGTCATCTACATTCGAACCAAGGTGGATGAATCGCCGGCGTGGCTGCAAGGCAAGGTGGAGCGCGACGGGGGACGAAGCCTGGGCAAAGATATCGCGTCGCATGCGGGGATATTTATTTTTCTCGTGGTGTTGATGTTTGCGTTTAACTCATTCAGCCATGGGACACAGGATCTGTATCCGACCTTCCTGCAGAAGAATTTGCAGCTTACGCCGAAGACGGTGAGCCTCATCGCGATTGTTTACAACGTTGGAGCGCTGGTGGGAGGAATCCTGTTTGGATCGTTATCGGAGAGGATTGGAAGGCGGCGCGCCATTGTGATTGCGGCGCTGCTGGCGATTCCGATGATCCCGCTGTGGGCCTATTCGAAAACCGTGCCACTGCTCGCGCTCGGCGGCTTCCTGATGCAGTTCATGGTGCAGGGGGCGTGGGGAGTGATCCCGGCTCACTTGAACGAACTATCTCCTGCATCGGTGCGCGGAACGCTGCCCGGCTTTGCTTACCAGCTTGGTAACTTCATGGCATCTCGCAATGCGGTCCTACAAGCGAAAGTAACGGAGGTCCGTTACGGCGGGCACTATCCGCCGGTGCTGGCGTGGACGGTGCTGATCGTGGCGAGCCTGGTGGCGCTCGTTACAGTAAGTGGGCGCGAACGGCGCGGCGCGGACTTATCGAAGACCGCGTAGAAGAGAGTGGAGCTTCCGAAGAATGACGGGGATAATCGATATTCTAGAGGTGTGCAAGAATCAGCACACTGTCGGCATGGCACAAAGGAATCATTGTCATGGAAAGAATCGTATGGTACGTTATTCGAAAAGCTCACGCCTTCGCTGATTCATACAATCGGGTCCCAAGCACTGGTTTGCTACGAATGCGTGTATCTGAGGTAGCGCCACAATGAAGGACACACTTATGACTCCCGTACCAGTCGGGGAAACCGCTGATAGGGAAAATTTCGCGAACCGCAAGCTGATTCGTCCTACGCTTCCGCGGGTAGAAAATAACGGCAATCATCATTCATCGTCAGCGCCTATGCAGGAACGCCGGGATCGTCCAGAGCGGCACGAGCGTCCGGAACGCGGGGAGCGTCCGGAACGGGGAGATCGTTCGATGGGATCGCCGGGCGGCAAGAAGCCGACTCCTCCGGAGCAGACGAATGCGGAGAATTTTTATTATCAGAAGCAGATGCAGTCGCGGACGCCGATGGTGATCGTCCTGCAGGATGGCGAAGAAATTCACGGCATCATCGAGTGGTACGATCGCAACTGCATCAAGGTAAACCGCGACCATGGCAATCCGAATCTGATGATTTACAAGCCTGCCATCAAGTACATGTTCAAAGAGGGCGAGAATCAGAAGTAAGGAATTCTGGTTTAAAAAGTTTCATAAGCGGTCTTGATTGCGGGATTTGGGCCGCGACATCTCATGTTCCTCCTAACCAGGAGGTCCTCGCCCGGTGATTCTGAACTTCCCCTCGTCAGTGCTTACCGGTTCCAAGGATTATCGTATGCGGAACCGGTCGAGTCCGTCATGGAACGAATCAGAATCAAAGGCAGCGGACAAGAGCGTTCGCTCGACATACAAAGGCGAAAGCCCCACCCTGTCGCAAGAACCACGACAAGGATGGGGGCGCTGGACGCTTGATCGGTCTGCGTCTAGCGGATAGAACTGACCGGGCCCATCAGGGCGTCGAACGCATTGGGTAGGAATTCGCCATTCGCGCCGGAGAAGATTCCCACTTGCGAAGCGTTTGGATATGCGACTGCAACGTAGACCTGGTTCGCAAGAACGTTCACATTCACGGCCATTGCGCCATTGCCGATATTGCCCGTTGTGGTGGAGGTGTTCGTCTTGCCGTCAATAATCGTCAGGCAGGCGTAATCGCCGTTGGAGACGTAGATTTTATCTCTGAGTTCATCGATCGCGATTCCATTCGGAGTAGTTCCCGCGCTTACGGTGGTGACCGCGTTGGTTTTTCCGTCGATAACGACGACGTTGTCGTCGAAGTTCGAGACGTAGATTTTGTCGGTCACGCGGTTTACGGCGATGGCTTCCGGGTCACGTCCTGCGGCGACGGTGGCGGTGACCACACCGCCATTGATGACCGAGACGGTTCCGCCGTCGCGATTCACGACGTAGGCCGTGTGTGTGGTGATGTCAACAGCCACGCAGGTCGGGTCGACTCCAACCGGGATGGTGGTAGTGCTCTTTGGGCGAATGATGGTCAGCGAACTTGAAGAGAAGTTGACCACATATACGGTGTTTTGCACCCAGTCGACTGCGATGCCTGTCGGTCCGGCTCCCACCGGGATGGTTGTGGTGGCTAGTGTGGTTCCGTCGATTACGCTGACCGTGTTGTCGGATTGGTTCACGACGTAGATCGTGTTCGTGGCCGGATTGAGTGCTAGGGCCACAGGCGCGTTGCCGACGTTAATCTGCGTGACGGCGTGCGTTGGTCCGTCGATGATGGAGAGGTGATTGTTAACGCCGTCGACGGCATAGATTTTGTTCGTGAAGGGATTAATGGCGAGAGCGCCGTTGAGCGACGAAATCGAATTCTTGCCTAGCGGGATCGCCACGCCGGCATGGGTTGAGCCATCGATTTCGGTGACCTGATTGGCGGATTCTTCCAGAACATAGACGCGGTCGGTGAACGTGTTGATCGCCATGGCTTGGGGATAATCCGGAACCGGTATGGTTGTAAGTAGAGTCTGGCCGAAGGAAACCGTTGTAACGAAGACGAGACTAAATCGGGTAAGCGCCTTGCGTACCTGGGACATTCGATTCTCCTAACGGGGGCAAAAGTTCGGGGTAAACAACGGGGAAGAGCATGAAGTATAGCACGCAGCGCCGCGAGATGAGTTAAAGCTGATAACTAAAGCCCTGTCGCAAAAAGTGTGACAGGGATGGGGCAACCGCTGCCTCAAATCGAAATTCCTACTTCTGGCCAAACCGGGCAGAAATTGGGCCACCCGATTCTTACTCCGGGGCTAAAGCCCGGTGGTTCCTTTTCGACCTTTTCGCGGCGCTAGCCGCTCTTCCACGGTTACGCGGCCGAGAGTGCCCGCTCCAAGAGCGCTGCACGCAAAGCCTGCGGCCCACAAGCCTGGGCCGCCTGACAGCCGAGGGCGGCTGTCACCACATGATCTTGCTGGTTTCAAGTCAAAATCCCCATGTTGTCGCACAAGGTGCGCTTGGGGCGCGCCTCAGGATGACATCGCTCCCGTAGTGTTGACGAACACTACGTCCGCTTGATGATGAAGACGGTCTTGTCGTCGATTTCGTCGTCCTCTCCGTTGGCACGGAGAATTTCGTCCTGCCTGACCGCGTGATCGAGCAGCGCGTTACAGATGTCGCGGGCGGGACGGCGGTAATGTTCGCGGAGCACCGCTTCGAGTGCATCGCGCGATGGTCCGTCGCTGCCGTCGTAGACGCCGTCGGTATAGAGAACCAGAATGTCTCCGGGGCTCATCAGGGTAATTTGAGCGATATCGGAGGAGTTGAACCCGCGCTGGCGGAAGCTCAGCGAGTAATATTTTTTGCGATCGGGGTGATCGGCGGGGATCTGCAGGCCAAGAGCCAGGAAGCGCACCATGTGGCTGTTATCGATCGCCATGAACCTGCCATATTCCGCGGAGAAGACGAGCGGCGGAGGGTGTCCGAAATTGACGAAGCGGAAATGGCCGAGCGGGTCGACCTCGCCATATAACATGGTGGCAATTTCCCGCGCGCCTTCTCTGCCGGTGATGCCGAGCGCGTTGCGGGCCGTCACGGATTGGGCCAGGCGCAGGTTGAGGTTTTCGAACAGCTCGGGCGTGGTCTTTCCGTAGGTGTCAAGTTCGGTGAGCATCAAGGCGTGAAACGTGTCGTGGACCGTGGATGCGATTTTGGCCGAGATGATGCCGTGTCCCTGGGCGTCGACGAGCAGAACTCCGGCGGTGGAGCGAAGCTCGCGCAAGGCCTCGGCAACCCGCACCTCGTCGGAGCTGCGCGCAAATCTGTATTCGGCTTCCATCTCAGGCATGAAGCCAAGAGTGCCTTTCAGCCATTGCACGTGATCGTCGACGGAATTGCGTACGAGCGATCCGGGCGGCAGCGGTTCGAGGAATTCGTGCGACAAGCGCTCAGCACGATGGATGCGGGCGTCGATATCGTAACGTTGCTGGAAATTGATGTACTCGAAAAGATCGCCGCCGACCGTTCCCACTGGGATGGAGTTGCCGAACATCTCGATGCCGGGAAGGTGAGGGATTACCCCTTCCGCCGGCATCAGGCGGTTGCGCAGATATTCGTCGATGCTCGGAGCAGTGTTGAGATCGCTCATTCGATTGAAGCTCTGGGTAGCTTCAGCTTCAATTTTATCGTAGGGATGAGTGCTTCCCGGCGAAGACGGCTGAGAGCTGAGGGCGGCTGTTCCCACATGGTTCTTCGGGGCTCAAATGAAAGTCCCACTTCTGGCGAAACCGGCCAGAAATAGGGCACCCGATTGTTACTACGGGGCTAAAGCCCGGTTCCCTTTCGACCTTTTCGCGGCGCTAAAGCGCCGCTCTTCCACGGCTATGCCCATGCGGGCGCGGCACCAACTCCACATCGAACTACTTCAAAGGAAAATCGCACCTCGTGTTCATTCCAGTTCAGCGGAATTGATCGGGCCAGGCACACTGCTCACCTTCTGGGAGTGGACTAGTCTAAACGGAAGTTGCTGGGATGCCCTTCATGAAAACAACCAAGATTTTGCCTTTGCTCGTTCTGACGATGACTGTTCGCGTCTTCGCTGCACCCATGAGCGCGACCGATCGCGAACACCTCCTGGTGCATTTCCAGATGACGACGCAGATGGTAGAAGAGCAGGTGATTGGTTTGTCGCCGGCGCAACTGGAGTACAAAGCGTCGCCGGATCGGTGGAGTATCCGGGAAGTGGTTTCGCACCTGGCGGTGGCGGAGCCGGACTACTGGCGCGGGCTGCAGAAGGCGGTGAAGGCTGCTCCGGATATGAATAAGAAGAAGTCGTCGGCGACCGACGCCGACATTATGTGGTATGGCATCGATCGCGTGGTGCATACGAAGACGGGCGGCGGACATGAAAAGGTCGATACTTATAAAGATCTGAACGAAGCGATTGGGAAATTTGAGGCGCTGCGAGTGACGATGATGGATTACATCAAGACGACCAACGATGACTTGCGCGCCCACAGCTTTGGAGAGTACGGAGAGGTGATCGATTGCTGGCAGTGGATGCTAGAGATCTCGACGCATTCCGAGCGGCACATCCAGCAGATTCGCGAGATCAAGAACGATCCGGGTTTTCCGAAGAAGTGAAGAGCGGCGGCTCGAAGCGCGGGGGCTAAAGCCCTGCTTGAGTTGCGCGCTGACGCCGCCCTGAAAGGGCCGCTCTTCCACGCGGGCGTGGCCGAACCAGGTGCGGTCAGAAAATCAAAGCGGCTCGAAAGCACGGGGGCTAAAGCCCTGCTTGAGTTGTGCCCTGACGCGGCCCTGAAAGGGCCGCTCTTCCACGCGGGCGTGCTGGCCGAACAATGTGAGTCCAGAAGAATCAAAGCGGCCCGAAAGCACGGGGGCTAAAGCCCTGCTTGAGTTGCGCGCTGACGCCGCCCTGAAAGGGCCGCTCTTCCACGCGGGCGTGCTGGCCGAACAATGTGAGTCCAGAAGAATCAAAGCGGCCCGAAATTCCGGGCCGCCTGACGGGCGGGGCGCCCGTCACCACATGGTGCTTGCCTCTACGCGGCGCTGAAGCGCCGCTCTTCCACAACTATGTTCCTTCGGACCAGCCCGCGAGGTACTCTTCCTGCTCCGGAGTGAGGCGGTCGATTTTGATTCCCATGGATTCGAGTTTCAGTTTCGCGACGCGCTTGTCGAGTTCATCGGGAACTTTGTAGACCGTCTTCTCAAGCTTCTTGCAGTTCTTCACCATGTACTCGACTGAGAGTGCCTGGTCGGCGAAGGACATGTCCATCACGGAAGCGGGGTGGCCTTCGGCGGCGGCGAGGTTGATGAGGCGGCCTTCCCCGAGAAGGTTGATCTTGCGTCCGTCTTTGAGCGAGTACTCGTCGACAAAGTTGCGGGTGGTGCGCTTCGAGGACGACATGTTTTCGAGCGCGGGGATGTCGATCTCGACATTGAAGTGTCCGGAGTTGGAGATGATGGCTCCGTCTTTCATCAGCGCGAAATGATCTTTCGTCAGCACGCTCTTGTTGCCGGTGACAGTGCAGAATACGTCGCCAAGTTTGGCGGCTTCGGTCATCGACATGACGCGGAAGCCATCCATCACGGCCTCGAGCGCTTTCGTCGGATCGACTTCGGTGACGATCACTTCAGCGCCGCAGCCACGAGCGCGGGAGGCGAGACCACGGCCGCACCATCCGTAGCCGGCAACGACGAACTTGGATCCGGCGAGCAGGAAATTGGTGGCGCGGATGATGCCGTCGATGGTGGATTGTCCGGTGCCGTAGCGGTTATCGAACAGGTGCTTGGTGTCGGCGTCATTGACGGCGACGATGGGGAACTTGAGCACGCCTTCTTTGGCCATGGCGCGGAGACGGATGACGCCGGTGGTGGTTTCTTCGGTGCCTCCGATAACGTATTCGAGGGCGTCGGTGCGCTTGGTGTGCAGGATGGAGACGAGGTCGGCGCCGTCGTCCATGGTGATCTGCGGCTTGTGATCGATGGCGGCGAGGATGTGCTGGTAGTAGGTATCGTTGTCCTCACCCTTGATCGCGAAGACTGGAATATTGTGGTCACGGACGAGCGAAGCGGCAATGTCATCCTGTGTGGAAAGCGGGTTGGAGGCGCAGAGAACGACTTCGGCTCCGCCGTCACGCAGGCAGATGGCGAGGTTCGCCGTTTCGGCCGTGACGTGCAGGCAGGCAGAGATGCGGATGCCGGTGAGTGGCTGGTTCTTGATGAATTCCTTGCGGATGATTTGCAGGACCTTCATCGATTGGTTTGCCCACTCGATGCGCTTTTTTCCGAGATCGGCCAGTTCGATGTTTTTGATGTCGCAGTTGATGGCGGCGGTTGACATGCTGCTCCTCTTTTGTGGCCTTCAGCTTTTCGGCTTTGGCTTTTTATTCTTTGGCGCGCGTCGTAGCGGGCTGAAGATTAATCTTTGATGACCAGTGAATGATGTTGCCCCACAAACATTTTCGCAGAATAAACCAGTTTGGGGAACCGAGATTACAAAGTCAAAATCTTTCAACACTGAGGTCACAGAGGAACACAGGGTAAAACTTTTTTCTTACTTGTTCCTCGATGAAACCCTGTGTCCTCTGTGCTGAAATGCCTTACTTATTTCCGGGCGGCTACGGGTTCGCGAAGGCCCGCATCGCTGGCCAGCTTGGCCGCTTTGTCGGTCAACTCCCAAGTGAAGTCAGCATCGTTGCGTCCGAAATGGCCGTAGGCTGCGGTCTTCTTATAGATCGGACGACGCAGATTCAGCGAGTCGATGATGCCCCGCGGCGTCAGTTTGAAGTGCGAACGGATGATGTCCGGGATGATGGCTGGGTCAACTTTCTCTGTACCGAAAGTCTCGACCAGCACGCTGACCGGATCCGCGACGCCGATAGCGTAGGCGAGCTGGACTTCGCAGCGGTCGGCGAGTCCGCCGGCGACCACGTTCTTGGCGATGTGGCGCGCCATGTAAGCAGCCGAGCGATCGACCTTGGTCGGATCTTTGCCGCTGAAAGCGCCGCCGCCGTGACGTCCCATGCCGCCGTAGGTGTCGACGATGATCTTGCGGCCGGTGAGTCCGGTGTCGCCCATGGGGCCACCGATGACGAAGCGTCCCGTGGGATTGATGTGGTACTTGGTGTCTTCATCAAGAAGCTGCGGCGGAATGACGGCCTGAATTACATGCTTCAAAATTCCGGCGCGTAATTCGTCGTTGGTCACCGTCTCGGCATGCTGGGTGGAGATGACGACGGCGTCGACGCGGAGCACTTTGCCGCTCTTGTCATATTCCACTGTGACTTGGGATTTGCCGTCGGGACGAAGGAAGGGAAGTGTTCCGTCTTTGCGCACTTTCGAAAGCCGCTGGGTCAGCTTGTGCGCGAGTGAGATCGGGGTGGGCATCAACTCCTCGTTCTCGTTGACGGCGTAGCCAAACATCATGCCCTGGTCGCCGGCGCCGCCGGTATCGACGCCCATGGCGATATCGCCGGACTGCTTGTTGATGCTGGAGATGACCGCGCAGGTGTTGCAGTCGAAGCCGTGAAGCGCGTTGTCGTATCCGATGGACTGAACGGTACCGCGAACGACCTGCTGGAAGTCAACGTAGGCCTTGGTGGTGATTTCTCCGGCGATCATGACGAGGCCGGTAGCAGTGAGGGTCTCGCAGGCGACGCGGCTGACCGGATCGTCGGTGAGGCAGGCGTCGAGGATGGCGTCAGAAATCTGGTCAGCGATTTTATCGGGGTGGCCTTCAGTTACCGATTCCGAAGTGAATAAGAAACGATTCTTAGATGGCAAGTTTGTATGTCTCCTTTATATGCGCGAGCTTTTAGTGCGCGCGATCTTCTATCAAGCGATCGGCGCGCGGCCCGCGTCCGAGCTCACATCGATAATTTGTCGGCGAGCTAGCGGAAATCCAACTGGCCGCGTTAGGAGCGGCACACTGGGAGGAAGTCCTTGAGAAAGGCTATCAGAGCACATGGGGGTACGCAACGGTTTTGGCCCTAAGGGCTTTGGGGAGAGTTGAATAGCGGAAATTTGGGGGTGGGCGGAGATTCGGACTTTTGCGCAATTGCCGCGCGTCAGCGGGTCCCGTTCGAGCCATCGCAGCGGGATGCTGTCGTAAGGTCCCTCGCGCCAGCTTCGCTGGTGCTCAGGATGACAATCAATCGTCTACACAAAAGCCCACTCAAGCCAAACCCAGCTTGAGTGGGCCACCATGGACGAGTTGGGCCACCCCTGTCGGCCTATGACTTCCGTGCTCTGAAAATCCCTCTCTCCAGGCCGGTTTTCTGCAGGCAGGTGTACCCTTCTGAGATCCCACTGAAAATAAAGTGCTTAGAGGCGGGAACTCGCAGCAGGCAAACGGAGTCTATGTCCAATAAGGAGTTTGGCTCCGGAGCGGTTCGTTGAAGTACGTCCCCGCAGAATTTAAAGGGACGGGAGCAGGTGGAAAATCCTATAATCAGGGGACGCCATTATGGCGGGAGCAACCACCTTGGGAGATTTAGCAAGTGCTATCGGCGCAAGATCGCACGAAGAAGCGGCGATCGTTGCGGAGCTGAAGGCCGGTTCGGAAGCGGCGTATACCTGGCTGATCGGAGAGTTCCAGCAGCCGGTGTATGGGCTGGTATACCGCGTGGTGAACGATCCGGCAGACGCGGCCGACACAACGCAGGATGTCTTTCTGAAGGTGTTTCGCGGGATGAAACACTTTCACGGTGGATCGAGTCTGAAGACGTGGATCTACCGCATCGCGCTGCATGAAGCGGCGAACCGCAGACGCTGGTGGTTCCGTCATAAATCGAAGGAGACATCGATCGAGCCGGCGGAGTCAGAAGGATCGTCGAGCGTGACGGAAAACGCAATGCAACTGGCGCTGACCGATCATGCGGAGTCTCCATTTGAAAACGTCGCGCACCATGAAGTGCAGCAGCGAGTGGAACAGGAATTGAGGAAAGTGCCGGAGCCGTACCGAACCACGCTGATTTTGCGCGATCTTGAAGAGATGTCGTACGAGGAGATCGCCGAGGTTTTGGAAGTTTCATTAGGCACAGTGAAGTCAAGGCTAACCCGCGGTAGAGAAGCGCTAAGACAGAGACTAGCGCCGTACGTCCGCGAGGTTGGGAACGAACTGGGGCTGAGCGTTCCTCAAGAACAACGGGGTGAGCGTTCACAGGCTACTGGAGGGGGTAGAAGGGCCGAGGTGATGCCATGATTGGCATTGAAAAAACGGGCACAGGGAACAGGACGGGATTGCAGTGCCCCGAGGCGAAGCAGTTGTTCTCGCCGTATCTGGATGGAGCGGTGACGGGCACGGAGATGCTCGCGCTGCAGAAACATCTGGCGGAGTGCGCGAGGTGCAACCGGCAGTATGAATCGCTGCGCCGATCCCAGAATTTGCTGACCAGCGTAGCGCGTCCCAGAGTGCCGTCGGATCTGGGATTGAAGCTGCGGCTGGCAATTTCGCGTGAAGTCGCGACGGCCCGGCGTGGACGGTTCGAGGGATTGAAGGTCCGGATGGAGAACGCGCTGGAAGCGTTCATGGTTCCGGCGACGGCTGGGTTCCTGAGCGCTGTGATTATCTTTGGAATCGCGATGGTGTATTTCGTAGCGCCGTCGAACCTGCATGCCGACAACGATGTTCCGCTGGTGATGCTCAACACCGCTCCGGAACTGCAGCCCAGTTCGTTTGGCTTGACGATGGATTCGATTGAAGATGACTCGCTGGTCATCGAAGCCTACGTTGACGCGAACGGGCGAGTGCAGGATTACCGGATTTTGTCGGACTCGGGCGGGTCGAAACAAGTGCTGCCGGAAGTGAAGCGGATGCTGATCTTCACGACGTTCCGTCCGGCATTGTCGATGGGACGTCCGACGGCCAGCAAAGCTGTACTTTCGTTTTCGAAGATTAGTGTGAAGGGATAAAGGGCAGCAAGTTTCGGTTTGAAAAGTAGGGCGGAACGAACGTTCCGCCCTTTTTCTTTTGCCGCGGAATCAGCTACTGACACGAGTCGCTGACTTTATGAACGTCAGTGACATTCAGGTGTCCGTGCTCGGCGGTGTTGTTTTTCATGCCGGTGTCATGGCCCATCTGTTTCGCGTCTTCTTTCATATTGTGCATGGTGTCGTGGGAGACGACGCCTTTGGCCCGGACCGTCTGATTCACGTGAGCGGCGAGGTCGGCCGAATTGTTCTGGTGAAGTTCCCAGGTGCTGCCATCGCTGCCGGTAAGAACATATTCGTCCCCATTGCCGGATTTGGTGAGGCATCCTGTAATGCTGCGAACGTTGTTCTTTGAGTTTGAGCCGCTGTCATCTTGCGCGAGAGCCCACACTGAAGTCAGAGCCGCAACCAGTACACACAACAACAAACGCGTCCATTTATTGGTCATTGAGTAGTTCCTCCTTAGTCGCGCCCGATGGCAGATGCGGGCATTCCGAGACATAACTTGGCGCGGGTAAGGTGCGGGCGGAGGCTGGATAGTTGCCGGGAATTCAGCGGGAGCTTTCACCGCATTGAGCGCAGAGGGTTTAATGGGCCTGATGCTGCCAGTTCAACACGAGTTTGATGGGCTGGGACACGTTGTCGCTGGTGGGGCGAGAGGCAAGAATGCGCTTGCCATCGGGCAGAATCGAGAGCAAGCCGAGATTCGGCGGAAGAGTCAGCAACTCTTTGGGAGCGGAGAATTCGGGCTTGTCGCCGTTCATGTGGACGTCGACATTGTAGATTTTGTCGCCTTGCGGGTAGCGAATGCTCTTTCCATCGGGAGACCAAAAGGCGGCACTACTGACTCCTCCAGTAGAAATTTGCCAACGCGAGCCAGCGGAAGGAAATGATGTTACATAAAGTTCGGGGCTTCCAGTTTCGTCCGAGTTGTAGTTTATCCACTTGGCGTCTGGAGAGAGGCTGCCGCTGCGATCGTTGTAGCGACTATTGACCACAGGAACAAGCTTCATTTCGCCCTGAAGATCGAGGTAGTAGATATCAAACCCAGTCTTCGCATCTTGCACGTTGAAAATCAGGTATCGCCCATCGCGCGAGATTTCGACGAGGCTGACGCTGCCGCTGAGACGATCCAGGAGTTTCTCCTCTTTGCCAGACGCGCCGAGTTCCCTGCGCACCACAGAACTGACGTAGCCAGTGGTAGTAGCCATGAAGAGACTTTTGCCGTCGGGGGAGACTACGGCGCTTTGGGCCGCTTCCACATCAGGAGTGAGCCGATTCACAGTTTTGCGCTGGATGTCGGCCAGCCAGAGGCTATCGCCATTCGAGCTGGGACTGGCGCGGTACACGATCGCCGTTTGTGCGCTGGAGGAGAATGTGCCTCCGATATAGGGGGCCGGCTCGCCCCAGTGTTCAAACTCTTTGCCAGCGGCGTCGAGCCAGACCAGTTCACGATTCTGGACGGAAGAATTGCGGTAAAGGAGCAGGTTGTGACCGACGGCGAAATAACCGAGGTTCCGAGGATTGTAGAACTCAATGCTGGCCTCGATTGGAATGGGATTGCCTTTGAAACTGAGGCTGGAAGGATCGAACTCCTGCTGGGTCAGCGTGCCTTCTTTGACATAGAAGAGATATCCATCGCTGTAAGCGACGTTGGAACCCGCAGGAAGTATCTGTTTCGGCTCACCTTTGTCGAGTGATCCGGCAAAGACGCTGCCAACGGCATCTCTTCCACGTTGCACATAGAGAAAATGCTTCCCATCCGGAAGAAACAAAGGATTCCGGTCGGTGAACCGTGCGTCGTCTTTATCGGCATGCGTAACCTCGACGGGAGCACCTCCACCATCCGAGACCGATTGCAGCGGTCCGGCGATCCGCGGAGCAAAGATAATGGTTCCCTTCTCATTCCACGTGCCGCCGCGTCCATCCGGCGCGTCGCAAAGAGTTTGCGGGGGACCACCGGCGGCGGGAATCTTTTTCAATTTGCCATCAGCGAAGAAGCCGAGATATTTGCCGTCGGGTGACCAGAAGGGAAAGGTTCCACCCTGTGTCCCGGCGAGAGGAGTGGATTCGCCAGTGCTCAGGCGAAGGAGAAAAATGCTGCTCTCATTGCCGCGGAAGGTTACCCCTTTTTTGACCGCGACGAACACGACCTGTTGACCGTCGGGAGAGAGTACGGGAGCTCCGGCCATGATCGGCGCGAACTCGAATCCGGCGGGCTGTTCCAGACTGGCATGGATCGGTTGGTGCGCCGACGTCAGACGATTGGAGTAGAGGAGCACGAGGCCAATGGCCACGAGCGCCACCAACCAGCCCGCAACCAGAGCCGCCGTCATGGCATTCATCTTCTTTTTGCGGCGGGAGGTCACGAGCGCGGGAGCGCCGGCTTGGCTCATGCCTGCGGATGCGATCCATTGCAGCTGCAGTTTCAGATCGTGCGCGCTTTGGAAACGGTCGTCGGGGTCTTTTGCGAGGCAGGTACGGACGATCTGTTCCAGCGCGGGCGGAGTCATCGGCTGCAGCGTCACGATGGGCTCGGGATCCCTCTCGAGAATTGCGCTCGCCAATGAGAGCTGGCTCTTTCCCTGAAATGCGCGCTTGCCGGTGAGCATTTCGTAAAGCATCGCACCGAAGGCGAAGATGTCGCTGCGCGCGTCTGCCTCTTTGCCCTGGATCTGCTCGGGACTCATGTACTGCACGGTGCCAATCAGAGTTCCTGCGACGGTCACGGGAGAAGCCAGATCGGCCATGGTGGCGGCCATCGTGGCCATCGACGAGATATTGGCCGAGCCCGACTTCGGGCCGGTGCCGGGGCCGAGAGGCTTCGCGAGGCCGAAGTCCATGAGCTTGGCGCCAGCCTTGGTGAGCATCACGTTGCCAGGCTTGAGGTCGCGGTGAACGATGCCGCTGCGGTGAGCCTTGTCGAGCGCATCCGCAACTTCCACAGCAATCTTCAGGGTTTCATCCGTCGTAAGTGGCTTGCGGGAGAGGCGAGCATACAGCGTCTCGCCCTCAAGGTACTCCATGACGAGATAGTCGACGTCGCCCTGCGAGCCGACGTCATAGAGGACGCAGATGTTCGGATGCTGCAGACCGGAGATGGCCTTGGCCTCGCGTTCAAAGCGGGCACGCAATTCGGGATTGGCATTCAGGTGGAGCGGAAGGACTTTGATGGCAACGATGCGCTCGAGGCGAGTGTCGCGAGCGCGGTAGACTTCTCCCATACCCCCGGCGCCGACAGCCGATTGCACCTCGTAGGGGCCTAGCTTGTTACCAGGGGCGAGTGACATGAGTCGCGGGATTATAGCAAGAGATAAGGCCGTATCAGTCCGTGCATGAAGAGTCGTTTCTTGAGGGGATTCGGGAGCTTTCGGCTGCGCTTCCAATGAGCTCGGTACATGTTCCTTCCGCGATGGTGCAAAGGTTTGCTCACAGGTTCTCAGGGAAGGCGGGAATACCGGTGGGGAACGTAGCTGGAGGCAACTTAAACCATGTTTATACAATGACTTCCAAGTTCTGTGGATTGGCCCTCTGCCGTGGCCAGCCGCTTGCTGATTTACAAATGTACCGGATGCATCACAGTTCTGGGAGAATGTGGGCCCTTCCAGAAATTAGGCCAAGTAGCCGGGGGAACTGGTCTTGAGAGTCCGGAAATACATCTAAAAAGAAGAGCCGAAAACGGCCGAAAGGGAACGTCCGAGGTAGCGGACAGCGATCTATGAGAACGAATCTCGCCACAGTGCTCGATCCAAATCGTCGCAGCAACGATGCAGGAGAGTTTGACGCAGCCCTTCGCCGCCGGATCGTGGGACAGGATCAGGCAGTGGAGAAGGTCGTAGAGATTTACCAGATGTTTCTGGCCGGGTTGAACGCGCCGGGACGTCCGGTGGGGAATCTGTTGTTCCTGGGGCCAACTGGATCGGGCAAAACGCGTGTGGTCGAGGCCATGGCCGAGGCCTTGTTTGGGGATGCGCGCGCATGCATCAAGATCGATTGCGCGGAGTTCCAGCATTCGCATGAAATCGCGAAGCTGATTGGATCGCCTCCGGGATATTTGGGACACCGCGAGACGCATCCGCTGCTGACGCAGGAAGCGCTGAATCAGTGGTTCACGGAAAAACTGAAGCTCTCGATTCTGCTCTTTGACGAGATTGAGAAGGCGAGCGATTCCCTGTGGCAGTTGCTGCTGGGAATTCTGGACAAGGCGACGTTGACGCTGGGAGATAACCGGCGTGTGGATTTGTCGCAATGCATCATCATCATGACGTCGAACCTGGGCGCAGGCGAGATGATGAACCTGGTCGATGGCGGCTTCGGATTCGCGCCGAAAGTGGTTGAGGTCGACGAGTCGTTTGACGACAAGATTCAGCGCACTGCAGTCGAAGCGGCGCGCCGCAAATTTACGCCGGAGTTCATGAACCGGATCGACAAGACGGTGGTGTTCAAGACGCTGCGCGATGAGCATCTTTCGCAGATTCTGGATATCGAGCTTGGCATGGTGCAGCAGCGCGTGCTGATGGCGGCGGGCACGAATCAGTTTGTGTTCAACTGCACTTCGGCCGTAAAGGAATTTCTGCTGAAGGAAGGAACGGATCCGCGGTACGGAGCTCGGCACTTGAAGCGGGCCATCGAACGGAATCTGGTGTTCCCGCTGGCGAATCTGGTCGCGACCGGGCAGGTGAAGCTGGGAGACTTTGTGCGGATCGATATGGCTTCGGAAGACAAGATGATCTTTGTGAAGGAAGCCGAGAACGCGATGGCTCCGGTACTGCTCGAACGGTATGGAGCGGCAGTCGGAAATCCGCCGACGACTCGGGCCGCACGCACCGCGGCGAATAATCGCCGGGATTTTGGAGCGCCGTCACCGGGAGTGGCGGAGAGCAAGTAGCACTCACGATCCCACCCTAAATTCGCGAAGGCGGCGAATTTAGAATGGGGCACCCAGCTTTGAGCTGAACAAAGACTTTTTACGCTTCTCGCTTGACCGCATCTCGCGAGTCGTATCTCACAGGCGCCGGTTACCCTTTCCGGCGCCTATTTTTTTTGCAGCGTAAAACCGAGACCCTAATTTGAGACCTACCCTGAAACCTAGTTCGAGACCTTGAAAACGGCGCTCGACTGCAGGAGATCGTTGTTGCTGTCGGTGCCGCGTACGGCCACGGTATGCGATCCGGCCGCCAAGGTGGCCGTGTACCGGTAAGTTCCATATTGATTGGAGAGTCGGGCCACCAATTTGCTGTCGATGTAGAGATAGATAAATGTTGGAGGAGTGGAGTCGTTGGCCTGAATGACGATGTTCAGCGTCCCTTTCACGATCGCCGCATTGAGCGGGCTGCAGATCGTCAGAGATGGGGCAATTGGATTCAGCGGACAGGCCGAGGATGCCGTCACATTGAATGATTGCTGAGTTGTCTGGGGAGGTTGGTTCACGGAATACGCCGTCACCTTGGCAGTGTGATTCCCGGGAGCGACGGACAGCCAGGTATCGAACTGCGCCGCATTTACTGCGTAGGCTTCCTGGCCGTCGAGATATAAGCGAATTTGATTTGCGCCTTCCATATTGGCGCTCTGGCTGGTGAAGTGGATGTGCTCGGAGTTGTTCGGATCCTGCGCGAGAGTGCAGATCTCAACCGTCGTGGGAGCGCAGAGACCTTCAAAGTTGGTGTGGACGAGATATCCGTCATCAGTGCCGCCACCGTAATTTGGCTGATAGGCGTTGGGCGTCGTCGGGAATCCGGCGACCGTGTTACCGCTGATCCAGAGGCCGCCCGATGAATCTGTGGTGGCGCCGAATGCTCCCGTACCGTTGGGCCCGATTTCGACAGAAGAGATCGCAGCAAATTGCGGATTCAACTTGACGTAGAAGCCGAGCTGGTTGTTGTACTGGCCTAGATTTCCATACGCAGTCGTGGGGAAGTTCCAGGAATTCGTGGATCCAGAAACATAGGTGTTCCCGGAACTGTCGACGGCGATGCCTTTGAGGAAGTCGTTGGCGCCTCCGCCGATATAGGTTCCGTTCGTGATCGCGCTGCCGGACGGATTGAGTTCGAAGACGTAGGCGTTAGGAGCCGGTGATGCTACGCGCTGGAATGCGTTCGGACTCGTAATGAGACCTGAGTTGTATGTCCATGCAGCGATGTAGGCGTCACCGAAGGCGTCGACGGCGATGGAGCCTCCTTCAATGAACTGATTCGATGTGTTACCAGGATTGCCGGCAAGGGCGGAGTAGACCATTGATGAAGTTGGAGACTTGGTGGGGTCTAGCTTGGTGATGAAAGCCCGCGCGGTGCCGGGCTGAACGAGAGCTCCGCTGGTGGTCGGGAAATTTGTGGAAGCGGTGTAGCCAGTCACGTAAAGTTTGTTCGCAGAGTCGATGGTGATGCCGTAGACAACGTCGTCGTCGGTGCCGCCAATCTCGACGGACCAGGGAATCGCGGTACCGGTGCTGTTCACTTCGGCAACCCAGAAATCGCTGATGCCACCGAGCGGTCCGATGATTCCTGTGCCGCTGTTGCAGCAGTAGTCACCCGCTCCGATGATGTAGGCGTTGTCGCTCGAATCCAGAACGACTTCCGATGTGCCCAGAACAGAGTTGCCCCCCAGCGTAGTGCTATAGACGAGTTTCGATCCGGACGAATTCAGCTTGGTGAGAAAGACGCTGCCAGTGCTGCCGAGATTCACCGTGGTCGGATATCCGGAGCACTCGTAGACGCCGGAAACGTACACATTTTCATTCGAGTCGACGGCAATGCCATCAGGGACAGAAAACTGGAAGCAGCCTGGACCTAAATAAGTGGACCACAGGAGTGAACCGCCGGAGGAGAACTTGGAGACGTACATGGCATTGCTGCCGGAGGGTCCGGGGAACGTGGGCTCGTACACTCCGTGCGTCGTGGGAAAGTTCGTGGAACTGGTGACGCCGGCGATGTAGATATTTCCAGCGGCATCTTTGGTCTCGGCGCCGGCAGTGTCGGCTCCGCTGCCTCCGAAGTAAGAAGAATAAATCCAGCTGGGATTGAGATTTTGGGCGGAAGCGAAGGCGGAACACACCGCGATGCAAGTGATAGCAAGTAAGGTGCGGAATGACATGTGGGAGGATCTCCTGCTAAAGGAGCGGAGGCCTGAAGCAAAAGATAGATGACGGGCGGTGCCGGAAGGGTTGCTGGGCGCGGAATTTGGGACTTGATCCCGCCTCGCTAAATGCGGCGAGACACGGAATGGCGCGGCGATAAATTCAGAGCCGTGCCATTTTCCAGACTATTTTCCGGGGATGCCGAGGTCTTCGATGTGAAGCAGCATGTCCGCGGGATCGGCGTAGACACGGAACGCCCCGGATTCCTCGAGTTCGGGCTTGCTATATCCACCGGAGAGAAGGCCGATGGAAAGGGCGCGACGGCGACCGGCCGCGATCATGTCCCAGATGGCGTCCCCGACAACGACGCAGTCTTCGAGAGGAGTGTCTAACTTTTCGGCCGCCGTTAGGAAGATGTCAGGCGAGGGCTTGGCTTGCGCGACGTCATCGCCGGTGACGATGACTGCGTTCTTCGTGAGCCGGAGGTTTGAGAGCAAATGTTTGGTTTGTTTCCGATTTCCGGACGTGGCAATTGCCCATGGAATTTTGTTCGTCGTGAGGTGATTCAGTAATTCCTGCGCTCCCGGAAGCACGCGCGGATCGCGGCTGGATCTCAGGAATATCGCATCGTGGCGGGACTCAACTTTGTCGATGTTGATACGACGGTTGCGAACTTCAGGTTCCCGGAGCAGTTGCTTCGCGAGAGATTTGCCACTCATGCCGATGCGGCGGTGAATCTTCCAACTGGGAATCTGGACGCCGTATTCGCTGAGCGCACTAGACCAGGCGATGACGTGTTGGTAGACGGTGTCGATGAGGGTTCCGTCCAGATCGAAAAGGATGGGCGGGGGAGAGGAGTGGGCAGGCATGGTATTGGGTTGCGGAAGGCGGCGTTTTTGCTGCTTGGGAATGCCTTTGATTCCCGCGTGGTTCTCGCGGGGAGAGTGCAAAAGATGGGCATCGGTTGGTGCAAGAAAGCTGGCGTCCATAGAGCGGTAGGGATGCTTCGGCTGCGCGCGGACTTCGCTTCGCTCGTCGGCGGCTTCGCTCAGCATGACAAACCAAGACCAAGAGATCGCTTTGCTCGTCCGCGGCTCCGCTCAGCATGACAACCTAAGACCTGGACTTCGCGATGTTCTATCCGAGGCTCTGCGCAGGATGACAACCGAACACCAGCGGACGCGCGATCAGCGGCTTACTTGGCGTGGTAGACGGTTTTGCCGGCGACCATGGTCCACACAACTTTTGTGTTCTGCATCTCTTCCGGAGAGACGGTCAACACGTCGCGATCCAGCAGAACCAGGTCGGCGCGTTTGCCCGGAGCGATAACTCCGATCGAGTCCAGATTGAGCGCCTTCGCCGAGTTGCGCGTGTAAGCGTAGAACATCGCTTCGCGGGGCATGGCCTGGGTTGCGTCGAGAACGCCTTCGTCTCCTTTTCTGGTCTCCGCTTTGTAAATTGCGCGAAAGACGTTCGCGGTCGAGACAGGCCAGTCGCTGGCCCCGGAGATAATCCCTCCGTTGTCGAGGATCGAGCGCGCGGGATATTGCCACTTGTAGATTTCCGGATCGACGTACGGCTTGAGGATTTCGATCGTGTCGTTGGAGGCTTCGGCCCAGAAAAGTTGCAGGGCGCTGATGACTCCAAGTTCGCGGAAGCGCGGGAAATCTTCCGGCCGGACGAATTGTTCGTGCGTGAGGGTGTCGGGGAGGTGAGAGTCTCCGTTGGCGGCGCGGGCAGCCGCGATACCGTCGAGCGCGGCTTTGACGGCGCCGTCGCCGATGGCGTGAACGTGGATAATGAGTCCTTCTTTATCGGCTGCGATACAGAGTTGGTTAAACGTCTTCTGGTCGAAAAGGAGTTCGCCATTGCGTCCGGAATTTTTGTAAGGCTTGGTCAGGTGCGCGGTTTGCGAGGGGAATTCAGCGACGCCGTCGGCAAAAACTTTGATTCCGGTAACGTGCAGGTGCGGGATGTGTCCGTAGGTTTGCTGCTGTTTGTGAACGAAGGCGAGTTCGGCCGCAGGATCTTTGGCGAGAACTCTTGGGAAGGCGTCGACTTCGGAGTTGAGCTCGCCGCGGTCGGCAAGCATCTTGTATGCCTTCAGTGCGGACTCAGGGGCGCTGGGTTCAAGCCACGCAGTGATGCCGAGGCTGTAGTTGTATTCGAGCGCGGCGTGAGCGGCAGCGAGGATTTCGGCGTCGGTGGGCTCGGGAATCAGGCGATCGACTTTCTCTTGGCCGGCATCGACGAGAAATCCATTGGGCTGCGTGTTTTTATCGAATCCGAAATAGCTGCGCTGATCGGCGTTGAGCGACTTCAGATAAGCGGCGGTTATCCGCGCGCGTTCGAGCATGGCGCGATTAGCCCATGCGGTGTGACCATCCATACCACGAAAGATGATGGCCTGTTTCTCGTACGGTCCGGTGCTGAAGTCCCGGTTGAGCGTGTCGGTGTGGGACCAGAAGGCGAGAGGCAGGCCGAGGATTTCGAGGATGTCGCCGTGCATGCCGCGTCCGGACTTTTTTGCGTCAGCCACGAAGGCTGGAAGCTGGTCGAGAGTGTTTACTTTATCGGTAGCGTCGGCATGGATGAGGTTGAAACCGCCGTCGATGGTGTGACTGTGCGAGTCGATGAATCCAGGGAAAAGGCTCTTGCCGTCGAGATCGATGCGCGTGGCGTTGGGTGCGGATCTCTCTACCTCTGGCAGATTGCCGACTGCGAGAATTTTGTCGCCGTGAACAGCGATCGCCTCCGCATAGGGGTTCTGCGGATCGGCGGTGAAGATCTTGGCGTGAAAGAAAATCTGGTCTTGCGCGAATAGCGTGGCGGAAAAGAAGAGAAGTCCCAGGACTCGTCCCATTTTGTTTCCCTTTGTGAGGTTTCGACGGAAGCACAATACTATACACGCAGCACACAGGGGCTGAAGCCGCGATTCTTTTCGACTTTAACGCGGCCCTGAAGGGCGCTCTTGCACGGGGTTCGCTGGCGATCCTTGGCGCACGGAGTTATGCATTTTATAAAGTGGCGGAGGGGAGTGTCCGCCCACATTCACCGGAAAGCCTTCACCACAGGGGGCGCAGAGGAACACAGGGACTTCTAGCTTATAAGTTGGCGTGACGGCACGGACACTTCGACTGCTTCACGACGTTCGCGTTGCTCCGGTCGTGACTCAACTCAGCATGACACTAGCTGTTTCCGGCTCACAAAAAAGCGGCCCGGGGAGGAATCCGGGCCGCAAGGGTTGCACGGGTTGCGGGGTTAGAACCTTAGTTGAGCTCGAATCTGCAAGGCGCGAGGAGCAGCGTCCGCGCCGAGGAACGAGCCGAAGATGCTGGTTGGAGTAGCCACGGTTCTAATGCTGTATCCGAACTGCGGGTTCACAAGGTCACCAACCGGCTGATCGAAGTTGGGGTGGTTGAGAACGTTGAAGGCCTGAGCGCCAACCTGCAGCTCTGCACCTTCCCAATGTGGCATACGGAAGTTCTTCATGACGGTGATGTCGGTATCGAAGAAACTGGGACCGTAGACCTGATTGCGGCGTTCATTTCCCAAGGTGCCGATGCCGGTCGCGGCCGAAACCGGGGAAGTGAATTCGGCAGCAGTCATGCAGGCCGGAGTGGTTCTGTAGTTGTCAAAGACGTTCGAAGAACTGCAGCTTAGCGGTCCGACGTTGGTATCGGCAAAGACAGTGTCGCCATAGCCGAAACCGGAAAGAACGCCTGTCGAACCGCCGTCGGTGACGGTAAAGGGTAGTCCGGTGCGATAGAAGAACGTACCGGAGATGGTCCAGTCGGCGAGAGCGTTGAGGAAGAAGTTGTGCAGTTTCGGCGTGTGCCAAAGGTACGTCGCATTGAACTGCTTGCGAACGTCATAATCGGCATTGCCATAATTGGAGCATCGGAAGCAATACGGATTTTGTGGCGTCAGGATGCTGGCATTGGTGTCTAGACTGAATGGCAAGAATCCGCCATTGGAAATGTCATCTAGCGCGTGGCTCCAGGTGAAGGAAGCCTGCAACTGGAACGCATCAGAGACACGGCGGGTGTAGGAGGCGATCATGCCGTTGTAGTTGGAGACGCCATAATTGCCGACCTCGGTGATTGTGCTAAAACGAGCATCGGGCACTGTCGCCGGTAGGCCAACAAATGATCCAATACCAAGCGTCCCAAGGCAGGATGCGGCTGGAGTCGGAGTGACGCCATCGCAGTACGCGTTCAGCCCGGCATTTTCAGCTGCCAGATTGGCCCCGTGATTCCCCACATAATTGATGCTGAAGGAGTCCTTCGTTCCCAGCGCCTGTTGAACTTCGAAATTCCACTCTGCATACGTGGGATATCGAATGTTACGCGCGGAGTTGGTGAACGCCGGCGGAGAAAAGCCCGGGACAGCGGCACTGATCTGTCCAAGGTTCAGTCCGGAATTGAACCCGCCGAGAAAAGCTGCGTTGGAGGTCATCGCGGCGGTCTGCGCGCTTCCCGCCAACCCGGGGGCGAGCAGGCCTGTGGTGATGAAAGAAGCTCTATCAGGCGCGTTGGTATCGAACAACGTGGCCACGGTTCCCGGGAAGATGTCGGCAAACATCCCGATTCCACCGCGAATCACGGTCTTCCCTTGACCAAGCGGTTGCCAGGCGAAACCTAAACGTGGCTCCCATCCGATCCTCTGGTAGCTGGGCAAGGCCTGATGCAACCCGGTTCGGATCGCCTGGTTATAGGGCTCACTAACGCTGTGATTGATGTCGAGGAACGAATCGTTGAGACGCGAGAAGCAATTCGTCTGGCATACGGGATTCGAGTTGTGCTCCGCACGAAGAGAGAGGGTGACTTTCAGATTCTGCCGGATCGCCCACTCATCCTGCGCATAGAGCCCAAGACTATAGATCGCAAGAGGCTGGGTGGGCCGGCTGGCGAATGCCTGCTCGTAGTTGCTGACGGTGCCAGAGAAGAAACTGCCTTCGTCGGCGAATAAGGCGAGAGGCACGGTAGCGAAGTTGCCACCGGGAGTGTAGTCCGTTATATCGTTGCGACGGAAGTTCACACCAAACTTGAGGTTGTGATTGCCTCGTTGCCAGCCGTAGTCATCGGAGACCTGATACTGGGTAACGTTGCGACCCTGCGGCCAGGTGCCATAAAACGTGCTGCCGGGAGTGGTGAACTCTCCGCCGGAGAACGTCAACTGATAGGGAACCAGAGCCTGGGCTTTGGCGAGACTGGGCGGACCGAAGACGGCGCTGTACCAGGATCCAGCGAGAATGAACTGATTGACTCCATTGGAGCCGACCTGGTGTGTCTCTTGGAACTGGCCTTCGTACTGAGGCTGGATACTCTGCGAGTTCAGCGCGTGATTAATGGGGTCGGTGATGGTGGCTTGCAATCCATGATCAGTACGGAAATGAATGAAAGCACGATCCCGGTTGCCGATATTCTGATCCACACGAGCCGTCATGAGCCATTCGGTCGTGAGGTTGTTGATGTTGGACTGAAATTTGCTAGCGCACTCGGCGCCGCCGGCCAGAGTCACGCCACCGTCGCAACTTCCGGCCAGAGGCGCGGCATTGCCTGCGCCGGGAGCGCTGTTATAGAGGTTGAAGATCTGCGTGTAAAAGGGAATTTCTGCGGCATTTCCCGTTGCAGTCAGGTTCGCGAGAGTAGCCGCTTGAAATGCCGGACTCGGAATGAATACCGGCTGTGACGTCGGGATCAGAAGCCGAAGACCCTCGGTGTCGAGAAAGAAGAAGGTCTTGTCTTTCACTATGGGTCCGCCCAACGAGGCAGCCCACTGGTTCGCGTTATCAAAACCGCGAGGAGTCTTGGGAATAGCGTTGTTATTGAACCAGTCATTCGCATTCAGAACGCGGCCGTTCCAGAAGTACTCGGCGTTCCCGTGAAACTTGTTGGTCCCGGACTTGGTGACATAGTTCACATTGGCGCCGGCCAGGCTGCCGTATTCACCGCTGTATCCGTTATTTACGACGGTAGCGGTCTGAATATCGTTGGAACCGAGCAGAAGGTTGGTGGCGCCGGAATTGTTCAGGTTGAGGAACGGATCGTTTTCGTTCATGCCATCCACGGTGAAAAGGTTCGAGGTGGCAGAGATTCCGAATGTGGCCGTATTGCCGTATCCGCCTTGCGTATTCATGGTCGAACCGGGCGCGGTCTGAACGTAGTAAGTGAGATCGTTACCGGGATTCGGCATGTTCTCGACCATCTGCGGACTGATCGTCGTAGAGACGTTTCCGTTATCCGTCTGTATGACTCCCGCCTGGGCTGTAACTTCGACGGTTTGACTGGTGCTTGCGACCTGCATCGCGAGATTGACGGTGCTGGCCTGACCAACGGCGACTGTGACGTTTTGTCCACGCCCTTGAAAACCTTGTGCAGCTGCCGTGACGGTATAGTTCCCTGGGTTCAGGAGATGGAAACGGTACGCACCCGTGCTGTTGGTAGTGGTGGTCTGCTCGGCGCCCGTGTCGTTGTTCTTCAGAGTTACGGTCGCATTGGGAACTGCTGCGCCACTCGGATCGGTGACAGTGCCTCCGACATCGCCGGAGGTCAGAGATTGGGCAAGGCCTGCGGACGGAAGAAGCACCATACAGGCCGCCGCCAGACTCAGGACAAACGTTAGTGTTACCAGGTACGACTTCATAGTTGAAATCTCCTCGAAATGCGAACTGTAGGGAGGCAGAGGGGCATGATTCCGCGGGAAGCGGGGCATGGGTATCGGACAGACGTTCGGGGATACATCGTAACGTTCTAGCGGAGATACGCGGAGCCTTTGACAGGCACCGGGATTTGAGCGGAGAGGCGGGATTTACCCGCAGTTACGTTTTACTTAGGGTGTATGAGTTAAAGCTTTGACCACCTATGTAGGTGAATATCTTGGAGGAAGACAAAACATGCTATCGGGTCATTGCTGTATTCTCGTTGTAATCCAACAGATGTAACCGGTGTGATATGTGCAGGACACAAAAGTTGGATGTTATGTCAGTGACGATGCTGTTGAGAAGGGACTGTTTCTCTGAACCTTACCTTTTAGAGGGAGGGTTATGAGGCTGAAATCTTCTCACGTGTTGCGGCAGAACGTGCACGGAATGAGATGCCCGTACTACTTCCGCAAAATCAGAAACGCCACGACGAGGACGGCGACGAGGGAGAGGCCGCTCCAAAGGTTGACGGGGGGATGCAGCCACGTTTGCAGTAATGCGATGCTCACGGCGATGAAGCCGATAACGGATCCCCAAAGACCGAGAGGCGAGCGCAAGGGAAGGGCAGCGAGATCGTCAGGAGAACGTTGACGGCGGAAAACAATGTGGGCGGCGAGTGACACGAGCCACGAAATGATCATCCCGGTGAACGCGGCCCCGATCATGTAGCGGAAGGCGTTTTCCGGCGCAAAGAGAACGAGAGCGAGCGCGAAGAGAATTCCGAATGAGGAGTGAAGCACGGCATTCTGCGGAGATCCTTCGTGATTGAGGTGACCGAGGCTGGCGGGCGCCCATCCCGTGCGAGCCAGCGAGAAGATCATGCGCGAAGCGACGTAAAGAGTGGCGTTGGCTCCCGAGAGTGCGGCGGTGAGCACGACAAAATTCACAATGCCTGACGCATGCGGAATCTTCACGGTGCGAAATGTCGTGACGAAGGGACTCTCAGTTACTCCAGCATGATTCCAGGGCATGACACCGAGCAGGATGACGATTGCGCCGACATAGACGAAGGTAAGAATGAGGAAGGTCATCCAGACGGCGCGCGGAGTTTCTTTGGACGACCGCGACTCGCCGGTCGTGACGGCGACCATCTCGACCCCACCGAAACTATAGACGGCGTAAGTGAGTGCGACGACCGGCGCGAAGATTCCGTTGGGAAAGAAGCCTCCGTGCGCGTTGTACTGCGGCACCACGCGGTGGGTGCCGAGGAGTGTCGCACCAATCAGAATGAAGGCAACGATGGTGGCCAGTTTCACCATCGAGAGCCAGAATTCAACGCGGCCGTATGATCCGACGCTGCGCAGATTGACGACCAGCAGTGCCGCGCCGAAGAGAATGATCCAGAGATAAGGGCGGATACCGGGGAACCATACGGACATGTAAGTCGCAGCAGCGATCATTTCTGCGCCGATGGCGAGGGCGAGTCCAATCCAGTATCCGGCGCGCGCGATGAATCCGGCGAAGGAGTTGAGATAGAGGTCTCCGTAAACGCCGAAGGATCCAGCCGCGGGATGAGCGCAGGCGAGCTCACCGAGCGCCATGGCGACTGTCCAATTAATGAATGCGGCAGCAATGAAGCTGAGAATGGCGGCAGGCCCGGCGATTTCCATGGCCACGCCGGAGCCGAGGAGAAGGCCAGTGCCGATGGAGCCTCCGACGGCGACCATCGCCATTTGCGCAGCGGAAAGCTGATGGCGCAATCCGTCTTCGTGAAATTGGGTGCTCGCTTGAGTTGCAGAGGGCTCCAAGGGCATGCAGGAAGATAGTACAGGGGTTGATTGCTTGAGGTAACTATTACCTCAGACCCGGCATCTCGTGATGGGTAAGACGAGACGCGGCTGAAATGAGGTCTGAGTCCCGAAGAACAATTCAACACTCTGTCCATGGTATGCGTGACCTTGGGAACTTGGTTGGCCCCGGCGGGGTCTGTCACCATGAACTCACGTCTGTGAGGGCGTGGCAGGCGAGGTGAGAAGTGTGCGTATGAGTGCGGCGAATTTTCGTCTGCTGGGACGTGCCTGGGTTCTAGGACTGTGCGCGTTTACGCTCACTTCGCAAGGATTTGCACAGGCTGCGGACGGTCCGGATACGGAATCAAGTCCGAAGACCGAAGCGGGCAATTTCAGTTTGTCCGGAACTGTGGTGAATTCTCTTACGGGTGAGCCGGTCCGCCGCGCGCTGGTGCAAGTTTCCGACACGAACGGCGCGGCCGCTGTTACCGATAATACCGGGCACTTTCAGTTATCAGGTTTGAGAGAAGGACGAGCGTTCGTCACCATTATGAAGCCGGGCTTCGGTGACGCGGATACCCCGCAGACCAATGCCGTGCAAGTGGGGAAGGATGCTACCGCGGTAGTTCTTAAAATCGCACCGTCCGCCGTGATCTCCGGACGCGTGACGACCATTGATGAACAGCCGCTGGAGGGATTCCAGGTTCATCTGATTGCGAAGCGGAATGTCGCGGGACACGCAACCTGGATGGATGTGCCGAATCAGGCGCGCACCAATGATGAAGGGGAATACCGCATTTCAGGCTTGCCGGCAGGCACATATTACGTCGCGGTAGATCACGGGACCGAGACGAGGCTAAGCCAGCGGGGCGTTCCGAACGCACGCGAAGAGGGATTCCCGAAGGTGCTCTATCCGGGAGTTTCGGAGATGAGCGCGGCGACACCGGTGGAAGTGAGTGCAGGGCGCGAGGTCGAGGCAAACTTCGTGGTCTCACCCGAGCCGTTCTATCAGGTGTCAGGCGAAGTCGTCACCCAAGGCGAAGCTGTTTTCGGATTGACCTTCACCCGACGAGTCGGCAATGACGAAGATTTCACGCAGCCGGTCGGCGTACAGGATGGGCGATTCGAAGTAAAGCTTCCGGCCGGCTCGTATGAAGTGACCGGTGGCAGCAATAACGGCGTGCAATTGTCGACGGCGGGAGCCTCGGTCGTGATCAGTTCCGACAGCGCGAATGTGCACGTGTCCATGGCGCCTGCGGGGAGCGTTGCCGTGGATCTAATGGCAGAAACCGGGCCGGCGGGGGCGGAGCGAAGTGTGCGAATGGATGGAGGCATTCCGGGAATTGTCATCAGCCTGGCTCCGATCGGGTCGATGCGACCTCAGATGAATTGGTGGAGAGGCCAGCCGAGCGGAATTCAGAATGTAAGCCCCGGCACATACTCGCTGCAGGTGCAGGCTTTCAACGAGTGGTGGGTGAAGTCGGCAAAGTGCGGAAGCGTTGACCTCGTGACGGATGACCTGACCGTCGTAGACGGAGGCACATCCGCGCCAATTGAAATCACGGTGCGAAATGATGGCGCTTCTGTAAGTGGAACCGTATCTCCCGCGGGTATTGCAGAGGTCTACCTGGTGCAGCAGAGAGGGAAGAAAAACTTCGTCAAGATGGCGCAGGAAGAGCAGGGAAATTTCGTGATCACCGGAGTTCCTCCGGGCGACTACGCTGTGGTCGCCATCGAACATGGCGAACAGATTGAATACGCGAATCCCGAAGTCATGAATGCCTACCTGTCGAGCGCGGAGCATATCAGCGTGGGTCCGCTTGGCAAAGCGACAGTGAATCTCAACCTGGTCCCAAGAGGGAAATAAAAGATGTTGCGGCGTGCGGTGATTTCATTTCTGGCGATGCTTGCGCTTGCGGCGCAGATCGCGGCACAGCGTGCACCGGAGAAATTCCGCGTCAGCGGCAAAGCTGTGAATGCGGTGAATGGACATCCGCTGTCCGGGGCCGAGGTGCAGATTGGTAAAGCCGATGACTTTGATGCGACGCAACAGAAGATGCTGACGGCAGATGACGGGAGCTTTGCCTTCGCCGTGACCAGCGCCGGTAAATACATGTTGGCCGGCGAAGCCAGAGGATTCCGCAGGCAGGCATTCGGGCAGCATGGAATGTATGTCAGCGCGATAGTCGTGGGTCAAGGACAGAGTTCCGAAAATGTGGTGTTCCGCTTACGGCCCGATGGTCGAATCATAGGAACGATCGTGGATGAGGAACACGAGCCGGTTTCGGGAGCAACCGTGTTTTTGTTTCGCACGGATGCGAGCGGAGGATTGCGGCAAACGTATCTGTCAATGCAAATCGTAACGGATGATCGCGGCACCTACCGCTTGGCGCATCTCGAACCGGGCTGCTATTACCTGGTGGTTTCCGCAGGGCCGTGGTACAGCTCGATGCTGCTGCCGGTGGATGACAACAACGGCGGTGAGCACGGCGACAGGCGAGCGCTGGAGATGGTCTATCCGACAACGTTCTATCCGGGCGTGACCGAGCAGGCGTCGGCTTCACAGATTGCGCTGAACGAGGGCGAAGATTTCACAGCCGACTTCACCTTGGTCGCCGAGCCGGGGATTCGAGTTCGGCTGAATCACCTCAACGCCGATCCCCAGAAACAGCGGGGAGCCACGCTCGAGCAGAGACTATTCGGCACGCGAATCGGCCAGGTATGGCAGCGGGAATTGCCGGTGGGCGATTCCATGGAGATTCGCAACGTGGCGCCGGGTCGATACGTGCTGGACATAGAGTCTTACTCTGCGAACCGCGAAACGCGATTGCGCGTGCTCGATCTGACGACAGATGTCGATGTGGATCCAGATCGAGCTTCGACGATCGGGCCGATTACCGGGATAGTGCGGGTGGATGGCGATCCGAACGCAACGCCCTCTGCAGTGTTACGGCTGTGGAATAGCCGCACGAATGAAATGCTGGACGCCGGGATCGGAGAGAAGGGCAAGCTGGTGTTCAATTCGGACTTGGTGACGCCGGGACGCTATTCCGTGTTCGCGATGACTGGGGAGAATTCGACCATTGCAAGCCTGCGCGCGACGGGAGCGCGAATAGAGGGGCAGACCATCGAGATCCCGGGAGGCAAGCCTGTCGAATTGGAGATTGTGCTGGCTCGCGGGCTCTCGAAAATCGATGGCGTCGCGCAACGGGATGGGCGGCCGTTTCCAGGCGCGATGATTCTTTTGGTACCGGAGAATCCGGAAGTGAATCTGCCGAAGTTCCGCAGGGACGAAAGCGATAACGATGGTACGTTCACCTTGCGCGATGTCTTGCCCGGTCGATACAAAGTGATGGCGGTCGAGGATGGATGGGATTGGGAATGGGGCAATCCGGCGCTGTTGAAGAAGCGGCTGGAGCATGCCCAGGAGATTGAAGTGCAACCGAACCAAACGTATCAGAGAGTGGTTCCGGTGGAGTGAGGGCGTATTTCTTGACCCGACTGCTCGTGGAAGGGATGTGGAGAGGGTAGGGATGCTTCGACTGCGAACGAGCATCGCTTTGCGCTGCTCGTTCTTCGCTCTGCATGACAGATAGGTTCTTGATTGTGCATGGCAGGAACCCTTCTGCGTCGGCGGCGGAGTTCTTTCCGAATCTTTGAATCCGCCGCTGGCAATCGCGGGCGGGGGCGCCCGCGCCACACTTGCTCCCAAGCTTTAGGGTTTTCCGCGACGTTCTGCTGTGACCTTCGTAATCGGCGCTGGGCGTTACCGCATTGCTGGGGGTCGGGGGCGCTCCTAGAATCGGAGCAGGGTTTACTCCGCCCGAACTTCGCATGCCCGAGATCACACGACGACTGGACCGAGCCGAGCTAGGCAAGCGCATCGAGCGTGCGGAGAAACTGCTGCAAAAAGGCAAGACTGCCGAGGCCCTCGAAGAGTACCTGCAAGTCCTGCGAGACGATCCGGAAAATGATGTAGTGCGGCAACTTACGGCGGATTTGTGTCTTTCGCTCAGCCGCAATCCAGAAGCGGTGAAACTGCTCGGAGAGTTGTTTGAGCGCCAGGTCAACGCAGGCGACGCGACCCGCGCAAGTCTTACGTATAAGAAGCTGGCGCGGCACGGGAGTCCGACGTGGCAGCAGAAGTTTCGCTTTGGGCAGTTGCTGGAAGGATCGAACAAAAAGCTGGCCGTCGGCACATATGAAGCCGCGCTGCTTGATCTGGTGAAGTTGGGGAAGAAGCAGGAGTCGGCGGAAGTCCTGGATCGAATTGTGGCGATTGAGCCGACGCAGGCGAATCTGCTGCGGGTCGCGGAGTTGGCGTCGGAACTGGGAAATCGGAAGGTGGCGGCCGGCGCGTTTCAGAAGGTCGCGTTGGCGGCTGCGACAGAAGGCGGAGACGCGGCGCAGTGGTATGAGCGCGCCTATCAGGAAGATGCTTCCGATCAGTCGATCGCTCTGGCCTATGCGAAGAGTCTTCTGGCAAAAGGGCAGGTAGGAGCGGCCATTTTCATTCTTGAGCCGCAGATGAATTCTGGTCCGGTGACGCCTGAATTTCGCGAGGCGTATGCGGATGCGCTGGTGGGAGCGGGCCGATTCGCCGAGGCGGAGCCGCTGGTATGGCAGCTGTTTGAAGCGAATCCGGCGCGGGTGCAACAGGTTATCGGACTGATTGGAAGTTTTTTGGATGGCGAGCAGGAAGAGGAATCCGTGGCCCTGGCGCGCAAACTGGAGCAGTTCCAGCGAAGGCGCGGAGAGCGGCGGCAATTCATCGCGATCATGGAAGACATTACCGGATCGCGGCGGGCATCGTCGCAGATGCTGGAATTCCTCAGCGAACTGTACAACTCGTCAAATCGCGAGAGTGATTACTGCACGACCCTGCTGAAGTTATTCGATCTCTACGTGAGCACCGCAGATTTTGCCAAGGCAGCGGAGTGTCTGGACCGTGCGGCAGAAGTAGATCCGTACGAGCCGGGACACTTGAAGCGCCTCGAGATGATCCGCGGTAAGGTCCCCGATGCCCGCTTCAAGGTGATCGCGTCGCGCTTCAGTTCAGCGTCGAAGGCGCCAGAAGAGCCGGTGCAGACGGAAGGGCCGACTTTGGGAGCGGGCACGCTGCAGGATCTCATGCTGCAGGCGGAAATCCTGGTGCAGTACGGCATGCGGAATAAGGCTGTCGAGCGGCTGCAGAGAATCCAGGAATTGTTTCCCCGCGAGGAAGAACGAAACGAGGACTTGCAACGGCTTTATATGGCGGCAGGAGTAACGCCGCGATATGCGGGTTCGGCGCCCTTGCCCCCCGCAGCGGCAGCAACGCCTGCTCCGGCCCCGGTAGCGCCTGCGGTGCCGGCTCCGCCTCCAATTCCGATGGCTGATCCGGCGGCGGACGTCCGTACTTTTACGCGGGTCGCGGAGATCACGCGCAAGCTATACCACCAGAGCACGGCTCCCGCGGTGCTGAGTACAGCAGTGAAAGAAATTGGCGCGCAGTGGGAAACGTCCCGTTGCATTGCGGTGATGGGCAAGCCTGGGTTGCCGGCGACCGCGATGGATGAATTTTGCGCTGACGGCCTGAAGCGGGCGAGCGTTGCGGCGATCGGAGAACTCGTCGCCTGCCTGCATGGTGCGGTCGATGGACACGATCCGCTGGCAATTCCCGACGCGGGGACCTCCGAGACTTTACAAAGTGCAAAGAAATCCGTGGCAGAGCTGGGAGCAGCGACGCTGCTGGCGATCCCGCTGACCGATGGAGAAGAGACGGCCGGAATTCTGGTTTTGGTGCACAACCGTCCCCGTGTCTGGCAGCAATCCGATATGGTGGTGTTGAAGACGCTAGCCGATCAGATGGTGATCGCGCTGAATAACGCCGGGTTGCGGCGGCTGGTGAAGAATCTTTCGGTGACGGACGAGAAGTCTGGTCTGCTGAAGCGAGCTTCGTATCTCGATCTGTTGATGGCGGAGAGCAAACGCGCGGTCCAGAATTCTTCGGCTCTCTGTGTGGTACTGATGCAGTTTGGGAAAAGCGGCACCATGATCAAAGAGCACGGCGAAGCGGATGTGCAGTCGGTGATGGAAAAGGCAGGGCAGCTGTTCGCGGCGAATATCCGGTCGAACGATCTGGCATTCCGCTACGACACGACTACGATCGCAATCCTGCTGGGCGAGACGGCAGAGAAGGAAGGGATGCTCGCGATCGAGAAGCTGCGCAAAATTGTTGGAGAACTGCGCTGGCCGGTGAAGGATGGGACGGAGGCGCATCCGGTCTTGTTCTCCGCGGGGCTGGCGGAAGCGGTGATCCGGACCGAGTACGATCCGGTGGATGTAGTCACCGAGGTGATTAACCGCGCGGAGCATGCACTGTCCCAGGCGATGACGCAAGGGTTGGGAAAAGTGGTGGCACTGGGCCCCGCATTGGCGACAGGAGCGGTAGCGTAGAGATTGGAGCACGCCGTGCCTAGACTCAAATGGTTGATATGGGTCGGGTTACTCGGAGCGGGAGTTGCGAGCTGGGGACTGATCTGGCTGGCAATCTCGCCATACGTTGTGAGGCAGGCGAGCCGGATCGGGTGGCTGCTATCGGGGCTCGACAATTCGATGGTTGCGCGGGTTATGGCATTGCTGGCGGTGATTTTCCTGGGCATGGTTGGCTCCGAGTGGGTGGTACGGGTATTGGGCAAGCATTCGTAGTTTTCGGCTGATTGTCGATGGCGTTGCGCACAGCGGCGACTGGTCCGGACGTGATTATGGCATCTGCTGAAGAGATCCCCTTTGATCGCGAGACAAATCCTTTTCCCTACGCCATTCCGAGGCTTCAGAAAGTGCCGGACGATGCGCCCTGCCTTGGTTCTATGGGTTTGTTTTGGTGTGGTTTCTGGTCTGGCCGCTCAGGAAGCGCAGCAGAACCACTCCTTATTTGGATGTTCTGAGAATGCTGTTGAGGTTGGTGTAAGCAATAAGCCCGCTTTGCGTTTCACCCTCGTTAATCACCCGCCTGAGGACGTCAGCTACGGTCAGGACCGACATCGTTTTGTCTTCCATGGAGCGAGCCCCTTCGAGATTGTGAACATCTATTTCTCGGCAACCATGGCGGAGTCCTCTGTAGGGCGCGGATCGGCGGCCACGCTCGACATCTATGCCGAGACTACCGGCGCGGACGATCAAACGGGAAAGAGGGAATGGTGGAGGATCGAATCGAGTGGCGCCGCCGGCGTGAATGGGACGAGTTCAGCGTCATTAAAGTTCGACGCCGAGCGCATTGGGAGCTGCTTCACACAAGATAAGGAGTGCAGCTTCGCGGACGTAAAGCTGGCCACGCCTGACGCCGACGTCGCCATGCTGGCGGTCAAGTTCGGAGAGAACCTGGGCGGCGCAAATGCTGCGAATTGGACAGAAGCAAGTCTCTTGCTGGACTTTCGTTCATCGCCGCCGCGCGTGCTGGCGACGGCGGATTGCGGGTACAACGAAGGTGGCGGAGCATGCACGGCATTCGATTCCGAAGAGATGCAGCGCTCAGAATTGCGTTGCGACTGGAATGGGGTGGAGAACGATTTTCTCTGTTCGGAGATTTCGTCGCCAGTCGGCCAGGGGCATCGTGATTTCTTCCTGCTGAGGGATAAAACGGCACCGTTGCGCGCATTAGAAGTGGAGTCGCTCGCGGATGCGATCCATGAATTCCGGAGCAAGGGAAAAACGAAGCCCGTTACGGTGCGGGGCCTTGGTCCTGTTTCATGGATCGATGAGGTGCAGACCGCCGCGAATGCAAAGATGATTGTTCTGAGCTCGCCAGCGTTCTTTTATTTCGTTCCGGAAACCGCTGGCAAGTTCGCCACGACGATTCAATTTCGACCTCATGCCGTTCTAGACGATGGTCAATCGGCCGATACGGGTCCCTATACCAACTCGGACAGTAGCCGTTGGACTCTGGAAGAAGGGCCGACTTCTTATTCGAAGCGGATCTACGAAAGTAAGGACCTGGTTGTGGTGCAGGTCGTGACGAAGAAGTTGCCGGATTGGCAGCAGCTGTATTGGATCGGCGTATCCGATCAAAACAAAGTGGATGTGGTGCAGTTGGTGGGAGGAGGTCACTACGCCGGCTGCGGGCAGTTTGCCGGACCAACGCAGGTCATAGGGGTCGGGAAGATCGGGAGCCCGTTTGCGGCCGAGGTTAGACTTCAGCCTGCGATGCGGAGCGGCGAGGACAGCGAAGATCTTGCGTGGGATCGCGGCGAGGATGCGCCGGATGCGGTGGAATGTATCCGTCCCGGGCGGATCGTGTGGGCTGAAGGGAAGTTTCAGGGAACGATGAACGACTCTGCGTGTGGGGCGGCGGAAACGCCGAAGTATATTCACGTGGATGAAGCTGGGCGGATCACGGCGACGGAGAAGTTGATCCGCTAGCCGAACCTATTCCAAGCGACGCTGCGACGCTGGAGCCTCTGCAGCGGCTGAAGTCTGCCGAAAATTGCATGCTATCGTGGCACCGCTAAAATCGATGCCTGATACGAGCCTTCCGCTCTTGAGCCAGCGAACCATGCCGCGCAGGATGACTCTGGGCTAAAACCCCATGGTGTCGTCGGCGGAGGGGCCGTAAGTTGCCGGCACCGGCTTGCCGTTCAAGCGTAGGTACACGCCTAGCTGTGCGCGGTGGTGGACCAGGTGGTTCAGGAACATTTCGCGATAGGCGAGGAATCTCGAGCCGTTGAAGATGTCATGTCCCTGAAAGCTGAGTTTCCAGTTTTCGTTCCACGCGGAGTCCGAAGTATTCTCGAGCGTCTTGCGCAGTTTTGCCGATTCAGCATCGAAGGCTTTCACCAATTGGTCGGCGGACTCGAAGGGCAAGGGCTTTATGCTGCCTTTTGAGAAGTCGAGTTCGGGCGTGGTAAGAACCGTGATTCCGAATTCGGCGAGCTGGGCAACGTGCGGCGCAAGCTTGCCAAGCGGCATCGATTTCGGATGAGGTCTGAAATCGGCTTTATCGGCCTCGGGGACGCGGCTAAGCGTTTCGCGCGTGTTTTTGATTTCCGCATCCAGTTCGGTAAGAAGTAATTCACTGATGGGCATGGGTCCTCCGTTGGGTGAGTATAAATGTGCTCGAGCCTGTGGAGAATTTGTCAGCCATCCCGTGGCGAAACGGGGCGCCGGTGGTCAAAAATCCTGCCTCGCTGATAAACTGACAAGTTTGGCGAATTCGCTCTGACCGGGTCCGGTTGGAGTTCTGCGAGTCATCCATCATGTTAAAAGCCGGGGATATTGCGATTGTAAGTGGGGCGCGCACGCCGTTTGGGCGGTACTGCGGCAAGCTGAAAGATTTTACGGCGCAGGAGTTGGGCGCGATTGCGGGCAAGGGTGCCATCGAGCGTTCGGGAATCGATCCGAAAGAGTTCGATCACGTCGTGTTCGGCAACGCCCAGCAGACTTCGGGCGACGCGCTGTATGGAGCGCGGCATGTGGGCTTGCGGGCTGGGATCCCAATTGAGACTCCGGCGCTGACGGTGAACCGGTTGTGCGGGTCGGGGATGCAGTCGATTGTGTCGGCGGCGCAGATGATCCAGACCGATGAAGCGAAGGTGGTGCTGGCGGGCGGGATGGAGGCGATGTCGCAGGCGCCGTTTACCATTCGCGGGCGCGACGGGTTCACGCTGGCTCCGGGCGGCAAGCTGGAAGATTCACTGATGGTGGCGCTGCTGGATTCGTATTGCGGATCGTACATGGCGAACACGGCGGAGTTGTACGGTGAGCAGCAGGGAATCACGCGGCAGGCGCAGGACGAGTTCGCGCTGCGTTCGCAGAAGTGCGCGGACGAAGCGTACAAGGCGGGGCGGTTGCAGGATGAGTTGGTGCCGGTGCCGCTGCGGAATCATAAAGGCGAGCCGACAGGAGAGTCGCTGACCGAGGACGATCACCGGCGTCCGCAGACGACGATGGAAGGGCTGGCGAAGCTGCGTCCGGCATTTGGGAAGAATGGAACCGTCACCGCGGGGAACGCTAGCGGGATTGTGGATGGAGCGGCGGCGGTGGTGGTGATGTCGCTGGATCAGGTCCGCAAGCGCAACATGGAGCCGCTGGGCCGGATTGTCAGTTGGGGCATTGCGGGCGTGGAGCCGAAGGTGATGGGGCGCGGGCCCGTGCCGGCGACGAAGATCGCGTTGCAGAAGGCTGGGCTGTCGCTCGATTACATCGATTTGATTGAAGTGAACGAAGCGTTCGCGGCGCAGTATCTGGCGGTGGAAAAAGAGCTGGGACTGGATCGCGAGAAAGTAAATGTGAACGGCGGCGCGATTGCGCTGGGGCATCCGCTGGGCGCGACCGGGACACGGCTGGTGATCACGCTGCTGTATGAGTTGCGGCGTCGGAAGAAGAAGTATGGGCTGGCCACGGCGTGCATCGGGGGCGGGCAGGGGATCGCGATGGTGGTGGAGAGCATGGGCTGACTTCTTTCGCCACGGATTCACCCGGATTGTCACGGATCAAGGGAAGGCGGAAATCCGCGGCAAGGAGGTCTCTGTTCCGGATGTTTACCTGGCGTGGGGCAAAGTGGAGATACAAGTCCCTCGTGATCTCCTTTGCGGCGAATGCGCTGGTCGCAGCTTCCGTTCCTGTATTTGGATTCTTCAGTGTGTGGTTGCTGATTCCGGGAGCCTCCGTAGCATTTTGGATTTGTGATTTGTTCGATCAAGGCTGCAAGAGCCACGAGGTTTGGGCTTGGATCTTCGGATGGTTTGTGAATACGATTCTTTGTTGGGCAGTGATCTGGGCAGTCGGGACGGCGATTCGTGCGCGGCAGAGAACATAATCGTCGACAGCGGGACGCGCCCGCGTGGTGGTGGAGAGCATGAGCTAGGCTTTGAATGAGGTTTGTCATCCTGAGCAAAGCGAAGGATCTATGCATTTTCGCGATCCTAAGAAATATTTTGTTTACATCATGAGCAATCGCTCGAAGACGCTTTATACCGGTGTTACAAACAATCTGATCCGAAGGGTGCGCGAGCATAAGGAAGACAGAGCTTCGGATTTCACGACACGATACAAGCTCGACCGCCTGGTTTATTTCGAACGATTCGAAGACATCCGGAACGCAATTGAGCGGGAGAGAGAAATCAAAGGCTGGCTGAGGATGAAAAAGATTGCTCTAATTGTTTCGCTAAATCCCTCGTGGACTGATTTGAGCAAGGAGTGGTTCGAACACCATCCGTTTGAGCCACGGAGAAGTGCATAGATTCTTCGCTTCGCTCAGAATGACAATGGAGAAAATAATCTACATGCCGCTGCTGTGCGAAGGCACGGAGTCTTGGCGACCGGTTCGAGCTATGCAGGTGGACAGCGATGTTTTTGAGGTTGTTGACAGGATCCCTGAAGATGAGAGCTGGGGTTTTGCACCATTTTCTCGCGTGCGCTGTCGGGATAAAGTTTTCGCCGACGGCAAAGAAGGGTTGGTCGTATTTGCGTATGCAGTTGAAAGCAACCCGTATTACCGGCTCCTGAAGGACCACAAAGGACAGGTTTTTCGTATCGTCTTGGCTGATACCGAGGAGGCCGTTGTCAAGGTCAGACATGTGGACGAAGAGCACGAAGACTTCATCTGTGACCTACTGTCAACGAATCGTGAAGACAAGTATCATGGCACGCCTAAGGCAGCGCATACGCGATGAAGTTTGTTAACTTGGTGTCGGCGCGTTTGGAGGAATAATTTGTCCTCCGTGTCTCAGTGCATCAGTGGTGAATTGATTGACCGGGAAATCCACGTTGTTCAGCGACGAAGTGCATAGATTCTTCGCTTCGCTCAGAATGACAACAAGGAAGAGATTATGGAAATTAAGAAAGTCGGTGTTCTCGGTTGTGGCCTCATGGGGTCGGGCATTGCGCAAGTGGCGGCTATGGCTGGATTCGACGTCACCGTGCTTGAGGTTGAGCAGAAGTATCTCGACAAGGGCTTTGCCGGGATTGAGAAGTCTTTGGCGAAATTTGCCGAGCGGCCCGTCGAGAAAGGCGGGATCACGGCCGAGCAGAAGGATGCGATCCGGGCGCGCCTTCGCGGGACGACTTCCAAATCTGACCTGGCTGATTGCGGCATTGTGATTGAGGCCATCATCGAGAATGTCGAAGAGAAAAAGAAGATGTATGCGTCGATCGATGGCATCGTGAAAAGAGACGCGATCTTTGCTTCGAATACGTCTTCCATTTCTGTGACTGAGCTTCTGACTTCGGTGAAGCGGCCGGAGCGGTTTATCGGGCTGCACTTTTTTAACCCTGTGCCGCTGATGAAACTGGTCGAAGTGGTTCGCACGATTGCTACTTCCGACGAAGTGTATCAGGCCGCTTACGAGTTTGGAAAAAAGTTGGGCAAGGTTCCGGTGCGCACGTCGGACAAAACGGGATTCATCGTGAACCGGCTGCTGGTGCCGTATTTGCTGGATGCGATCCGCGCGTATGAAGAGGGCGTGGGGTCGATTGAAGATATCGATAATGCGATGAAGCTAGGCTGCGGGTATCCGATGGGGCCGTTTACGCTGCTGGATTTTGTGGGGCTCGATACGACTTACTACATCACACACGTGATGTATGACGAGTTCAAGGAGCGGCGGTTCGCGTCGCCTCCGCTGTTGAAGCGGATGGTGATGGCGGGGTGGTATGGGCGGAAGTCGGGGCGCGGGTTTTATGATTACTCGGACCCGGAGAAGCCGAAGGCGCAGAAACTGTAGCGATTTGTCATCCTGAGGAAGGGCGCAAGCCCTCCCGAAGGATCTTAGTTGTTTATGAATTTCCAATGCCGTTCGGGAAGTTTGCTTCGCTGCATGCGGTGTAGTGCGTCTTTCCCGCGACGTCAGAGATCGCGGCTTTCGTACGGTCCCTCGCACCGGCTTCGCCGGCGCTCAGGATGACAGGAGTTTAGGATTGGGTCAGGATTCACTTTATGAACTTTGAAAACATTCTTCTCGAAAAGAAAGACGCGATTGCTTACGTAACCGTGAACCGTCCGAAGGTTCTTAACGCGCTCAACATGGCGACCATGGAGGAGTTGCGGGCGGCGTTTCATGACATCAAGAGCGATGCCGCGGTTCGCGTCGTCATCTTTACCGGGTCCGGCGAGAAGGCGTTCATTGCCGGAGCCGACATTGGCGAACTGGCGAAGCAGGATGCGGTGACCGGGAAGGAATATACGCATCGCGGGCAGAACGTCCTCAACCTGATTGAGAATCTTGGGAAGCCCGTGATCGCCTGCATCAATGGATTCGCGCTGGGCGGCGGCTGCGAGATTGCGATGGCTTGCACGATGCGGCTGGCGAGCGAGAATGCGAAGCTGGGGCAGCCGGAGGTGAAGCTGGGGATTATCCCGGGATACGGCGGGACGCAGCGGCTGCCGCGGCTAGTGGGCAAGGGGATTGCGATGCAGATGGTGCTGGCCGGGGAGATGATCACGGCGCAGGAGGCTCATCGCATCGGGCTGGTCAATGAAGTGCTTCCACCAGCGGAGTTGATTCCGCGGGCGGAGGCAATTGCGGCGAAGATTGCGGCGAATGCTCCGCTGGCCGTGCAGTACGCGATGGAGGCCGTCAATAGGGGGATGGAGATGACCTTGAGTGAAGGGCTCTATCTCGAAGCGGTGTTGTTTGCAGTGGCCTGCGCGACCGAGGACAAGACCGAGGGGACCAAAGCATTTTTGGAAAAGAGGGCGGCACAGTTCAAGGGAAAATGAGAACGCGAAAGCAACTTCTTCTCCGCCGATGCACGCGGATTTCGCGGATCAAACACTATTTAACGAGGGAGATGAAGAGGCACGGAGAAGTGCAATTCCACAAACACCCACCCCGCCAGGAGATAACGACGCAATCATGATCCAGGCTCTGTCCATAACACACGTGGCGAGGAATTCTGAGGACTTCGACCTCCTTGTTAGTTTTCTGAACGCACTAGGAGTTGGTGGAGGAAAAGTCTCAAACGGTGGACGCGCCAAGGCAGCAACCTTTTTCCCGAGTGACGTACGGTTCCATGTAGTCGCGTATAAGGAGGATTTCAGACTTCCCGATCTCTACCTCAACGTGTCCGACGCTCGTTTTGCCTTAAGTATGGCTAATAAATTGGGTCTGACGGTCGACAAAGACGCATCAGAGACAATTGAAGAAAGAGGATTTCGAGCCCTGCTGCCCGGCGGCACAGTCATTCTGGTAGGCGGTCCCTCGCATCTCGGACAGTTCGATAAGCGAATTGGGATTGGCATATCCGGCGACCTCCGTGCCACTGGCAAGCGGTTCGCAATAGTTGTCTCACGCTTTAACTCCTTTATCACGGACAGACTGGTCGAGAGTACCTTCGATGGATTGATGCGCTGCGGAGTAAAGGAGAAAGATATTCACGTCGTCCGTGTGCCGGGGGCGTTTGAAATTCCTTCGGCGGCGCGGACTTTGGCTTTGACTGGGAGATATGACGCTCTGATTTGCATCGGATGCCTGCTGCGCGGCGACACGGCCCATTACGACGTGATCGTCAACGAAGTCACACGAGGGATCGGGCAGTCCGCGCAGGAAACCGGCGTGCCTCATGCATTCGGTGTCTTAACTTGCGACACCCTGGAGCAGGCGATCGATCGCGCCGGGCTAAAGATGGGGAACAAGGGATTTGAGGCGGCGCTGGCGGCAGTCGAGATGGCGTCGCTGAAAAACGCTGTCAGCTCTCAGCGCTCAGCTGTGAGCAAGAAAAAATCGCACAGACCAACCCAAGGCAGCGGGAATCCGCGGCGGCGCAATGCCGCGAAGAAGAAGTCCAAATAAGTTCCTTCTACAGTAAACTTGCAATGGCCTGAAAGCTGACGGCTGACAGCTGAGAGCTGACTCATGGGTACACGACGCAAATCCCGGGAGATCGCGCTGCAGATGCTTTTCCAGTCGGATATGGGGAAGCAGGATGCAGATCACGTCCGGCGCACATTCTGGGCCGAGCATGGGACCGCGAGCGCCGAGGTGCGCGGGTTTGCGGACGACTTGTTCCGCGTCGCGACCGACCGTGTAAGCGAGATCGATGGGCTGATCGAGAAGCATGCCGAGCACTGGCGCATGGAGCGGATGGCGGCCGTCGATCGGAATTTATTGCGGGCGGCGGTGGCAGAGTTGCTCGCCTATCCGGAGACACCGCGCGCCGTGGTGATCAACGAAGCGCTGGAGATTGCGCGGAAGTTCTCTACTCCCGAGTCGGTGCATTTTGTGAACGGCGTCCTTGACAGTGTGGGCAAGGAATTGGAAGCCAGCACGCGGTAACTTGAGGCGGTTACCGCGGCATTCGGCCTGGCAGAGGCCCAACGAAAGAGCAGAATTTAGCAGCGTAGACGCGGCCTCCGGGTTAGAATAGCTGCTAGAAAAAGCCGTCCCCCCGAAACACCCCCGAGTTCCAGCAAAGAGACATATCTAAACAAGCTTCCAAAGGACACACCCATGAGGCGTTGTGGCTTGGTGCGAATCACCCCAGCAGTTGCCGGAGTTACGCCGGTCCCGTGCAATTCACCTGCTTGCGGCGAACGGAAACCGGCTCTTGGCGGAAAGGTTCGCGACATCCTGCTTCTTTCGATCTGCCTGACGACCCTCATTCTGCTCCCGAGTTGCGGCACTTCGAATAACTCATCCTCGTCGTCATCGTCCGGGGGCGTGTCCGTCGTCAGCGGGTCGGGACAGGCGGCCGTTGTAGGCGCGGCATTTGGCGCGCATTTTGTAGCGAAGGTGACTATAGGGGGATCGGCGGCCAGCGGGGTAGCCGTAACCTTCGCGGCGCCGTCGTCGGGCGCGAGCGGTACTTTCGCGAATGGAAAGGCTACGGAAATCGATACGACCGATGCCAACGGGTTGGCGACCTCGACTACCTTCACCGCAAATTCCATTCCCGGAGAATATGCGGTGACCGCGACTGCAACGGCTTCAGGGCAATCTGCCTCGGTGAATTTCGGCGTGGCAAATACTGCTGCGCCGGTATTGGTCGTGAATGCGGCAAACGGATCGCTGCAGACTGCGCTGGCGGGCACGACTTTTACTCTGCCTTTGTCGGCGGTCGTTGATCAGAATGGATCCCCGGTGAGCGGCGTGACCGTCACCTTTACCGCACCGAGTTCCGGGGCCAGCGGGACGTTTGCCAACGGCATGACAACCGAAACCGACGTCACTGGTTCGAACGGCATCGCAACCTCATCAACCTTCACCGCTAACGGCGTCGCCGGACAGTATCAGGTGACGGCGTCGATCTCCGGCGGAGCAACCGCCAATCTGATTCTGACCAACACGTCGGCTGCTCAGTTGAACCTGGCGGTGAACAATGGTTCGCTGCAGAGCACGAATGTGGGGACGGCTTTCGCAACACCGCTCCAGGTACGTGTCGCCATTTCAGGAACTGGCGTTCAAGGAGTAACGGTCGTCTTTGCCGCGCCCAACTCCGGAGCCAGTGGGACGTTTAAGAATACCGGGCAGACCTCCGAATCTGACGTCACCGACTCGAATGGCCTCGCGACTGCATCGACCTTCACCGCGAACAGCATTGTCGGACAGTATGATGTGACGGCCACGATCGTAGGCGGTGCCAGCGCCAATCTGATTCTCACGAATACGGCAGGGGCTGGAGTTCCCGCAGTTGTCCAGGCGGTAGGCGGCACGCCGCAGACGACTGTCGTCGGAACGCAATTCGCTTTGCCGCTATCGGCCAAAGTCGTGGACGGCACCAATACGCCGCTCCCCGGAGTTTCGGTAACTTTCACAGCACCGTCATCGGGTGCGACCGCCACCTTTACGGTTAGTGGAACATCAACTGAGACGGATATCACCAATGGGAACGGCGTTGCGACGTCGTCGATCCTTACGGCGAATTCCACGACGGGCAGCTATACGGTGAACGCGACGGTGACGGGAGTTGCGGCTCCGGCCGCCTTCAACCTGACGAACACGGGGCCGACACCGAGCGCGGTGATCCCTACCGGGGGTACCCCGCAGCGGGCGACAGCAGGCAGCGCATTTGCCTCCATGATCGCGACTGTGGTCGATAGCTCCGGCAATCCAATGAGCGGTATTTCGGTCAACTTTGCGGCTCCGACGTCGGGCCCCAGCGGAACTTTCTCGAACGGTACCACCGCCCAGACGGTGACAACGGACTCAAATGGGCACGCGACTGTCGGCTTTACGGCGAACTCGACGCCCGGCGCTCCGTATAACGTCACCGCAACCGTGGGCACGCTGACACCGGCCGACTTCGCCTTGATGAATACCGTGTCAGGGGTCACTGCCTATACGTTCTATTTAAGCGGGCAGGAGAAAGTGAATTTCCAAAACCACCTCAACTTCTACGCGGTGGCGGGCACTATCCTGGTTGATTCCAGCGGAAATGTAGTCGGGGGAGAAGAGGACTACAACGACGCGGACGGCTTCACGTTTTCCAACGTTGGGATCACGGACGGATCGTTTTCCTACCTCAATACTGATCCTCCCGGCCAGAGAACGCTGACGCTGATTACGACCAATACCCAGATCGGGGTCAACGGCACAGAGACGTTCAAGGTTCAGTTTGTGAATACGAATCATGCGTTGATCGTACAGTTTGACAACAGCGCGACCTCGAGCGGAAGCATCGATGTTCAGAGTTTGGGCGCACCCACCGGTGGATATGCTTTTACGCTTTCTGGTGTTGACCCCAATTACCTCTCGGTTGGCTTTGGCGGTGTCTTTGCTTCTGGCGGCGGCACCCTCCTGAACCCGCAGTGGCAGGGCACCATCGATGTTGCCGACGGTCCGAGCCCGGGTCTGGGCATACAGACCAATATTCCTTTTACGGCCAGCTTGGGCACTATGGATGTGTACGGGCGCGGAGTGATTACCGGCATCGGCATTCCAGTCACGGGGCAGCCGCCGCTGAATCTAAACATCTCCTACTACCAGGTCAGCACGAAGGCGATGCGGCTCATCGATATCGACTCCTCTATTTCCGCGGCCGGCTCCGCCTTCGCCCAGGGAACGAACGCGACCGCTGCCAGTAATGCCGGGCTGGGACAATCCGTTTTCGCCATTGCGGGGAATACGAATCCCGTGACGCCAAATTTCAAGACCTTCTTTGTCGCGCTGGGCCAATTCACGACCAGCAACACATCTTCGGCCACGGCTGACCTTGCGGGTGTTGCGGATGAAGATGAACTGGCAAAGCCGTTCGTACCGGCCGCTGCCATAACCGGCACGTACCAGGTTCAGACCAACGGATACGGCAGCCTCTCCATCACATCCGGAAATCTCGGGAGCATAAGCAGTTTGGGGATTTACTTTACGGATCCGACTCTGAACCTGAACGACCCCAATAACACTTCGACCGGCATGGGTGGCGCATTGTTGCTCGATCTCGACGCCAATTTGACCGGAGGAATCGGGATCATCACTCCGCAAACAGATACTGCAATCATCAGCTTCGACGGCAATTACGCAGTCGGGTGGCAGGATATCAACGAGCTCGATGGTGTTCAGTATCCGCGTGAATTCGACATGCTGGCTCAGGGCCCGATGGTGGCGAATGGTACTTTGAATCTGACGGGCGTCTTCAGCGATCCTTTTGAAACTTTGACCACCATGGGAACGCTGTCGACGGGCGATACTTGCCAAAGCATACCCAAGGCTGATAACGACGGCACAGGCCGTTACTCGATGCTGGAGGCGAACCTTCCGCAAAATCCGCTGAATTGCGAACTCTACTTCGGTTCGACGAAAGTGCCTGTGAATTTTGAGGTAATCATGTATCAAGCCAGCGGAACCCAGTTGTTCTGGTATCAAAGATCGCTCGAGCCTCTCAGACCCGCTCAACTCTTCCTCGGAACCATTGAACAGCAAGGTTCTCTGAACGGAATTCCTGCCGCGAGAAAGGGCAACCTCAGGTTGAAGTGAACGGCACTGCGGAGGAAACCAGCCAGACGCTCAATAAGGTGTTATTTGCTCCAAAGACCACAAAGCCGGGCTGGTTGGCCCGGCTTTCCCGTTGTGGAACTGGTTCGTCGGTCTTGTTTGGATCGGCAAGCCAGAATGTGTCGAAACTCGTTTTCTCCTGAAACTTACGCTCAGTAGCTGCGAAATCTCACGCAGCAATTGAATTGTGTCGCCGCTCCCTTTACATCACCATTGCCAGGTTTTCCAGTTCGTGCTGCAGAACTGGGATGGCACATCCGGCCATCTCGACGCGGCCTGCTGCATCGAGCGCATCCGTATGAGAAACCCCATAGCCCCGACCGATCAGGAACACGCGCAGCAGCTCAGCGGCCTCGTATGAGTCAACCATGCCACCCTGGAGCAGGTCGTTGCGTAGCGCCGCCAGCTCCGTTATCGTGAACCTGTCTTTGTCGTTGCCAACCATGCTTTTCACTGTCTCTTCGAATTTCATGGCCGTCATCACCTCCGATTCCGACCTTTGCCCTATTAGACTCAGCGGCGGTTGTCTAAGTTGCATGCAATTCAAGTGCCGTAAATCACGTACCTGACTAGGTACGTTCCCCGGGGCGTCTAGATTCAATAACCCCAGAATATATCGGGAGTTGCAGGCGGGACTGTAGTCCGGTCGGGCCGGAGTTGGTGCCCTTGGTACCTGCCAGTAATCGCGAAAGTGACACAAAGTGTCGGTCGGGAGACGGTGGATCTCAGCCGAGGGTGGTGGTAGGCGGGCAGGAGTGCCGGGGAGTTCGAAGCCACGAAGTCCAACGGGCCGTTATGGTTCGACCGTGGCCTCGTCAATCAGCATGATTGGAATATCGTCCCTGACCGGGTACACGCGGTGGCACTTCGTGCATTTCAGGCTCTCGGGGTTTTGCCGATATTCAAGCGGCTGCTTGTCAGCCGGGCAGACCAGCATTTCCAGAAGATCTTTGGCGATCATGGAGGGAGATTATAAAGCGGATAGGGACCAGGGGCTAGGGACTGTGGGTCCGCTAGTCCCTGACCCCTGACCCTCCCAACTCTCGGTGTAAGATTTAAATGGAGGCCCGAAGCCGGGGCCGGAAGCTCGAATTATGCCTGCTCTTATTCTGGATGGAACCAAGATCGCGCAAGAGATCCGTAGCGAAGTCGCCGCGGAAGTAAAGTCGATGGCGGCGGCCGGATTGCGTCCCGGACTGGCAGTTTTGCTCGTGGGACATAACCCGGCCTCCGAGATTTATGTTCGCGGGAAGGTCAAAGCCTGTGAAGAGGTCGGAGTTTATAGCGAAAAGCTGACCCCGCCTGAATCGGTGAGCACGGCTGAGTTGCTGGCGCTGATCGACGACCTCAACCGGCGGGATGAAATTGACGGCATCCTTGTGCAGTTGCCACTGCCGCCGCACGTGGACTCGAAGAAGGTGCTTCTGGCGGTCGATCCAGGAAAGGATGTCGACGGATTCCATCCCATGAATGTCGGTTTCCTTTCGACCCAGCGACCGGGTCTGGTGCCATGCACTCCCGCCGGGGTAATCGAGATCCTGAAACGCAGCAACATTCCAATTTCCGGGCACGAGGCGGTGGTCGTCGGACGCAGCGACATCGTGGGCAAGCCTGCCGCCATGTTGTTGATCAATGCCAATGCAACCGTTACCGTCTGCCACTCGAAAACGCACGATCTGCCGGCAGTGTGCCGAAGGGCCGACATCCTGGTCGCTGCCATTGGGCGCGCGGGGATGATCACACGGGATTTCGTGAAGCCGGGCGCGACCGTGATTGATGTCGGCATGAACACTGTGACCGATCCGGCGGAGTTCCAGAGGTTTTTCGCCGGAAATTCCAAGCGGGAAGAGACGTTCCGCAAGAAGGGATCGACGCTGATCGGCGATGTGCATCCGGAGGTCGCCGAAGTAGCGGGAGCACTCACGCCTGTCCCAGGTGGCGTTGGGCCGCTGACCATTGCGATGCTGATGTTTAACACGCTCAAAGCCGCGAAGATGCGCCGCGGAAACCGTGTGCAGGAATTGTCGCGAGCATAGAATCCACCACGGAGACACTGAGTCACAGAGAAAGCTATTGAAGAAGAAAGAAATTCTTCTCCGTCTTTCTGTGCCTCCGTGGTGAAAAAGGGGTTGTCGAGGGATTGATGCTGAAAGTCGGCCTTACAGGCGGGATTGCCTCGGGGAAGTCTGTGGTGGGGGAAATGTTCGCGGCGTTGGGGGCGCATGTGGTGCAGGCAGACCGTATCGCGCATTCCCTGATGCAGCCGGGAGAGCCGGTTTACAACGAGGTGGTCCGGCACTTTGGACGCGGGATTCTCAATCCGGATTGCAGCGTGAATCGCTCGAAACTGGCGGAGGTGGCATTTGGTCCCGCACGTTCCCCGGTAGGAAAAGCCAGCTCGCGAATCGACGAACTCAATCGCATTGTGCATCCCGCGGTCATTCGCAGCCAGGAAGACTGGATGCAGGCCATGAGCGTTCAGGATCCACACGGCGCGGCGATCGTGGAGGCGGCACTGCTGCTGGAAGCAGGCGCGGCCAAAAGCTTCAACCGTATGATCGTAGTCACCTGCATTCCCGAGCAGCGGGCGGAGCGTTTTGCCGCGCGCCAGAAAATCGACCTGGAATCGGCGCGCAAAGAAGTGGCCCGCCGCATGGCTGCGCAACTCCCTGACGAGGAGAAGATCAAAGCGGCCGATTATGTGATCGACAACTCGGGCTCGCTCGAGCATACGCGCCAGCAGGTGCAGTCCGTGTGGGACAAACTAAATGTCGAAGCACAGAAATCCTGAAGGTCGTCTTGCCAGAGGCACATACACAAAAGAAGATTGAATAGCTTACCTGTGCCTCTGTGTCTCTATGGTGAATCGATTTATTGCGCTCACGTAGAGTGTTTCCGCGGCGACATTTGTTTAAAATTAAGAGGGACCTTTTTACTTCCCGAAATCGTACTAGTCTGGACGGCTTGAGACCGGAAGTGGGTGATCGAGTATGAAATTCGTACGTCCTTTGCTATTCGCGGTAACGTTCGCCGCGGCGTTCTTCTACTTCACCACGTGGCGCTCGACGCCGGTTGGCGAGATGCACTCCGCGAGCTGGCTTTCCCACCCGTCGCAGGTGGAGATTACCGAGGCGGCGCCCGGAGAGTCTCTCGACGGCGAAGAACAAAACAATATCTCGGTGTACAAGCGCAACATCCCCTCGGTGGTGAATGTCACCTCGCGGGCGATGACCTTCGACTTCTTCTATGGCTTAGTGCCGCAGGAAGGCCAGGGATCGGGCTTTGTCATCGATAAAGAGGGTCACATTCTGACCAATTACCACGTGATCGCCGACGCGCGGCAGGTGGAAGTAACCCTGCACAACCGCAAGAAATACAAAGCCACGGTGATTGGGACGGATCCTCCACACGACCTTGCAGTCATTCAGATCAAGGCCGCAGACCTGGTTCCGGCAGTTTTGGGAGACTCGCGCAATCTGCAGGTTGGACAGAAGGTATACGCGATTGGAAATCCATTTGGACTCGCGGGAACCATGACGCGCGGGATCGTGAGTTCCATTCGTCCGGTCCGCGAACCGAATGGCGCCATGATCGATGAGGCCATTCAGACCGACGCCGCCATCAATCCCGGAAATTCCGGCGGCCCGCTCATGAACTGGCACGGGGAAGTGATCGGCATCAACACCATGATCCTCTCCAACGTTGGCCAGAATGCCGGCATCGGGTTCGCCATCCCGATCAATACGGCAAAGGCGGTGCTCAACGATTTGATGACCCTGGGGCGCGTGCGGCGTCCTGCGCTGGGGGTGCGTACCGTGCCGATCAGTCCAGAGCTGGCGGAAGATATTGGTTTGCCCGTCGACTACGGATTGCTGATTATCGGGGTGGTGCCGGGTAGTTCCGCCGACACGGCTGGCCTAAAAGCGGGAAGCGAGCGCGCGTATCTTGGAAACACTCCCATTATGCTGGGTGGCGACCTGATCGTCGCCATCGACGACCAGAAGATCCAGGACCAGGACGACCTCACGCAGATGATGAACAATCATCGCGCCGGAGATACGGTGAAGGTGACTATCTATCGCGGCAAGAAGAAGATGGATGTGCCGGTCTCGCTGGGCGAGGCGCGGCAGCAGGTGTAAAAGCAGCTGTCAGCTTTCAGCTTTGGCTGCTCGGCTGTCTTTGAACTCAGGTAATAATCTAGGTCGGGAGACCTAGCAATGACGCATGCGCAGGTCGCAGAACTTTTCGAAAGGTTCAACACAGCAAGTACATGGCCTAGCAACGATCCACGTGTCTTTCTCTTTCATCGCGACGGCGGCGAGGAACGTACCGTTGATCTGTCTGAAGACGATGGACTAGCGCGTTATCTTCGAGTGCCAATCGAGGAGGTACGTGATCACATCGAGCAGACTGGTGAGGTTAATTCGCAAAACGTTTATTATCGGTTGAGGAGCGCTGCATAATGCGAAACAGCCCGCTCCGCAGCTTTGGAGTTGTTGGGGGAGATGTGCAAGCGTTTCAAGATACTCTTTCCACCTGCCTATGACTGCCGTCCTTTAATTCGGCTCCTGCATTCGTGAGCGATCGTGCGCGGACGTGTGCGCGCTGCACTCACCGTTGGTGCTGTCTCAACTTTTCGCTTTCAACTCAGAGAGGACATTCCCATGGAATTTGTGGACAAGGCACTCGCTCGCCGTCTGGAATCGTGCGAAGAGATGCCGCAGGTGTATTACGCGCGAGCGTTTCAAAAGTCGCGTCCGAAAATCGGCGCGGCAGAGGAAGAAATCTGTGGCGGACACATGGTGTTCGCGGGCCTGGGCTCGCCCATCGGACGAGCGACCGGGACCGGCCTCGATCGTCCGTTCGCTGCGCAGGATCTTGATCGGATTGAGCAGTTCTATCGCGAACGCAAGGCGCCTTCGCAGGTGGATCTGACACCCATGCACCCACCGGAAGTATTCGAGATGTTCAAGGATCGCGGCTACGCCATCGCGGAACTAAACAATGTGCTGTTCCGCAAGCTGGATCCAAATGAGCCATTTCCCGAGCCGCCCGCTCACTGCGAGATTCGGGGCTCGCCCCAGGAGGAGGCCGAAATCACGGGCTCGATTGTCGAAGGCGCATTCTTTCCTGATGGCGCGCCCGAAGCGTTTCGGGGGCTGATGACTCCGCTCTATCAGATGGAAAATGCGCTCGCCTTTGTGGCTGCGATTGACGGCAAGCCCGTTGCCTGTGGAACCGGATTGGTGATTCCGGAGCACAAGGTCTTCGCCCTCTGTGGGGCTGGCACTCTGGCCCAGTTTCGTGGACGCGGGTTGCAGACAGCATTGTTGCGAGCGCGCATGGCAGCCGCAGTCAAGGCAGGTTGCGAATACGCCGTGGTAGTCACGCAGGGCGGGACAACCTCACAGCGCAATGCCGAACGGCTCGGCTTCCGTGTGGCCTACAGCAAGGTGACAGTCATCAAGCAGATGTTTGCGTAGCGAATCCGGCGTCATCCTGAGCGCAGCCGTTTTTCTGGCGGGCGAAGGATCGCGCGCGGGTTGGAAATGAACTCATGTCGTGCGAGATCCCTCCGCCGGCTGGGAGCCGCACGCGTTCGGGATGACGCCGTTTGTTGCGGCCTCGCAGCGAGTGATTGCATATTAGAGAAATGCCGGATCAAGTCTTCACATTGGAAGGCCGCAACATTCGTCTGGAACCGTTAGAGCTCGATCACATCGAAGCTTTAGCCACGGCGGCGGGCAGCGAGTGCGATCTCTATCGCTGGAGCCCCGTGCCGCAGAGCAACGCGCAAGCGATCGAATATGTGAAAACGGCCTTAGCTTGGCGCGATGCCGGAACCGCTGTTCCGTTTGCGATTATCCGCGGCCACGATAATGTGGTCATCGGATCGACGCGCTTTTGGAACATCGAACGATGGGCCTGGCCGAAGGGCCATCCTTACTACGGACGCAGTTTTCCTGACGCCAGTGAGATCGGCTACACCTGGCTGGCCAGTTCAGCGATTCGCACTGGCGCGAACACGGAAGCGAAGCTGCTCATGTTGCGGCACGCCTTCGAAGTCTGGCAGGTGCTTCGCGTGTGCTTGCATACCGACGTGCGCAACCTTCGCTCGCGTGCCGCGATCGAGCGCATTGGCGGGAAGTTCGAGGGAGTCTTACGATCACACCGCATGGCGGCGGATTTCACTCCCCGCGACTCGGCGCGATATTCGATCATCGCGTCAGAATGGCCCGAAGTGAAGATGCGACTGATGCAATTGTTGGATCGTCATCGATAGCTGGATCAGCCTGCGTGCTCGCTGAGATTCGCGCGCTAAGCGAATGTCTTCGGCTCGATCCCGTACGATTTCTCCCACTCATCCTGCCACTTTTGGTTGGCTGGCCACTGGAGGCAGATCCCATATCCGTCCGGATCTTTGAACGACAGTTGCCGCATCCCGTACGGCGCAATCTTCGGTTCCTTCAGATTGACACCGTGGGCGCGCAAATGTTGGTAAGCGGCATCGAGATCCTTGCATCCGAAAAAGAGGCATGTGTCGTCATGCATGGCGATGCGCGCGGGATCTGGAGCGGGCGGGCGCTGGCCCTTGTCATAAGCCGTGTTCAGCATCACCTCAGCTCCGTTCAGCCTGAGTCCAGCCCAACCGCAGTCATCACCCGGCTCAGACGTTGCCCATACTTCGAAACCCAGCAGGTCGCGGTAGAACCGGATTGATGTCGGCATGTCGAAGACTTGCAGCAGAGGGGCGATCCCATGAATATCCATAGTTGATTGGACCTCCTGCGGTGCCAGAATATATCAGACGGGGCGAAATCCGGCTGGTGAGCGTGACCTGCCTGGCTCAACTTCGATCACACCCGTCAGCCCCAGTTGCCAAGCCGGTGAATTTGCATTTCAATCTCCTTGTCCATGACTGGATTCGGCGAAAGTGAATCTAGAGTCAGAGGAAAATGGCTATGAATGTGGATGATGTTCGACGCTACTGCAAAAGCTTTTCCGAGGCCACCGAGAATCTGCAGTGGGGCGATGATCTTTGTTTCAAAATCGGCGGCAAGATCTTCGCGATTGTGAGCCTGGACGATCCCCGGTTGTGCTTTAAGTGCACGCCAGACACCTTTGCGGAACTGATCGAACGGGAAGACATTCATCCCGCACCCTACGTCGGCCGTTACAAGTGGGTGATGCTCGACCGCCTGGATGCCCTGAGCAATGAGGAATTGAAAGAATTGATCCGCCAGTCGTATGAGATGGTGGCGGCGAAAGCGCCAAAAAGGACTTCTAAACAGAAGGCTAGCAAGAGGGCTGGCAGAAAGCCCAAGTCTTAGCGTCCGCGTGCCAGATCACGAAACTAGGCGAGCTCAGCTCTTCACCGTCCCACACAACCTCTGCAAATTTGACTATGCCCGCTTTACTCGGCTAGCCTCAAGAGTCTCTTCGATTTCCGTATCTCGATCCGGCATGCGACTTCCACACAAATTATTGATTTGTTTGCTGTTGAGCTCTTTCCAGGCGCGCCTTTGCGTGGCCTCCACGCACCCGGTGCGGGCGCAGCATGCCATGGTGGTCACGGTTCATCAGCTGGCCACAAACGTGGGAGTCGAGATTCTGCAATCGGGCGGCAATGCGGTGGACGCAGCGGTCGCCACTGGATTCACCCTGGCGGTTGTCCATTCTCCGGCAGGAAACATCGGCGGCGGTGGATTTATGCTGATCCGCATGTCCGACGGCAAGACGCACTTCCTCGATTATCGCGAGAAAGCGCCGGCGGCTGCGACTCGCGACATGTATCTCGATGCGCAGGGCAATGTGATTCCGCAGGCCAGCCAGATCGGATACAAGTCCATCGGAGTGCCGGGTTCGGTCGCCGGTATGGTTTATGCGGAGAAAAAATACGGCAAGCTGACGCTAAAGCAAGTCATGGCCCCCGCGATCAAGCTGGCGCGGGATGGCTTTGCGCTGACTTGGGGCGAAGCCGCCGACATGCACGATTCGTACCTGGCCAAGTTTCCTGAGTCGCGGCGCGTGTTTCAGCGCAATGGCGATTACTACAAGCCCGGTGAAACCTTCCGGCAGCCCGATCTCGCGCGAACCCTGGAGCGGATTGCGGCGAATCCCGACGATTTCTACCATGGCTCTCTTGCCCACGATCTCGCCGCAGCCATGCAGAAAGGCGGCGGGCTCATTACCGTGGACGACCTCGCCCATTACGAAGTGAAAGAGCGCGAGCCCGTGCATGGAACGTATCGCGGATACGACGTCATCAGCGCGCCCCCGCCGTCTTCGGGTGGCACCGTCCTGATCGAATCCCTGAACATTCTTGAGGGTTACGATCTGCCGAAACTGGAAAACCGCTCGGCCGAATCGATTCATTTTACGGTGGAAGGATTCCGGCGCGCTTTTTTTGACCGCGCAGAATTCATGGGCGATCCGGATTTTTCCAAGGTTCCTGTCGCCCAGCTGGTAGATAAAAGATATGCCGCGGCGTGGCGCGAAACGATCGATCCCGATCGTGCTTCGCCCAGCCAGGAACTAAAGCGGCCGGCGGTGTTCAACGAGTTGGAACAATACGCCGAAACCCATCCGCCCGCGGTTGCGCCCCACGAAGGCAATCACACGACCCACTATTCTGTCGTGGACGCCGAAGGGAACGCAGTCGGGGTCACGACTACCATCAACGACTGGTTTGGATCGCGTGTAACTGCCGACGGCATGGGCTTCCTGCTCAATGATGAGATGGATGATTTCTCGGCCAAGCCCGGTGTGCCGAACTCGGATGGTCTGATCCAGGGCGCGGCCAACGCGATTGGTCCGGGCAAACGGCCTCTGTCGTCGATGACACCGACGATCGTCGTGCACGATGGGAAAACGGTGTTAGTGCTCGGCTCGCCCGGCAGTTCGAAAATCATCACCACTGTCGCCAACGTTCTGATGGGCGTCATCGATTACGGGATGAATCTGCAGGAAGCAGTCGATGCTCCGCGCTTTCACAATCAGTGGCTGCCTGACCTAGTGAACGTGGAGAAAACGTTCTTCCCCGATACCATTCATCTCTTGCAAAAAATGGGGTACAAGGTGCAGATCGGGCTGGGCGAGGGCGACGAAACGTCTCCCTATTGGAGCGACGGGGAGTGCATTGCCATTGACGAAAAGACCGGTGACCGGCTGGGAGCCACCGATGTCCGCAATAGTAATGGCAAGGCCATGGGATACTAGTAAGGCATTGCTGATTGGCGATTGTTGATTTGTGATTGAAGCCGGCTATCGTGCTGCTCTCTGGTCAGCAATCAAAAATCAACAATCAACAATAGCCCTTAGGATACACATGCAGAAAGCCGTCTCAACCTACTTGTTCGTGAAAGAGCGCCTTCACCCCGGCATTCTCGACAGCCTGGTACGCAGCGGCGTGCAGGCGATCGAGATCTTTGCGGCACGCCAGCATCTTGACTACGCGAACCGCAAGCAGCATGTGAAGGAAATCGCCGAGTGGTTTCGCGGCAGTGGCGTCCCACTGAATTCTGTGCACTCGCCTCTTTTTGCCGATTACGAGTGGGGACGTGCCGGAGCTCCGCCGCTCAACGTTGCTTCGACCGATCGCGCCAGTCGCATCGAGGCCATGGACGAGATCAAGCGCGCCTTGGAGATCGCCGAGCAGATCCCATTCCGCTTCCTCGTGCAGCACCTGGGTAATCCAAACGAGAGCTTCGACGAGAAGAAATTCGAAGCGGCCATGACTTCGATCGAGCACCTGCGCGCCTTCGCCAAGCCACTGGGCGTGCGTATCCTGCTCGAAAACATCCCCAACGAGCTATCCACGCCTGACCGGCTCGTGGAAATGATCCATCTGGCGCACTTCGACGACGTGGGCGTGTGCTTCGACTTCGGCCACGCGCACATGATGACCTCGGTGCGTGAGTCGTTCGAGATCCTGCGCAACCACATTCGCTCCACGCACGTGCACGATAACGACAAGTTGAAGGACTCGCACCTTTGGCCGGGGCAGGGAACCATCGATTGGAAGGAAGCCATCGAACTCTTGCGTTCGGCGCCCCAGAAACCACCGCTGCTGTTGGAACTCGGGGAAGATGAGAAGGTGAATCCGCTGGAAAAGCTGGGTGAAACCTTCGACAAGTTGGAAACTGCATAACGGTTTGCACCGCAGAGATCGCAGAGAACGCTGAGATAAGAGACAAGAAATACTAAGGGAGTTTCTCGAGGAGTTGTTTTCTCTGCGCTCTCGGCGTGCTCGGCGGTGAAAGATCTTAAGACTATGTCAGCAATCACGACTATTTCCGAAATCGGTAAGCACGAAGGCCAGACCGTCACCATCCGTGGCTGGCTCTATAACTTGCGCGAGAGCGGCAAGCTTCTCTTCCCACAATTTCGCGACGGATCGGGAATCATCCAGGGCGTCGTTCCCAAGAATGCAGTAACACCCGAAGTCTTCGACGCGGTAAAAGCGCTTACCCAGGAATCGAGCGTCATCGTCGAAGGCAAGGTTCGCGCGGATAAACGCGCGCCCGGTGGATACGAACTCGATGTCGCCAACGTGCAGGTGGTGCAGCGGGTGCCCGAGTCGGACCCATATCCCATCACGCCGAAGGAACATGGCACTGACTTCCTGATGGAACATCGCCATCTCTGGGTGCGCTCCCAGCGACAGGCGGCCATTCTCCGGGTCCGCGCAGAGATAATCAAAGCCGCGCGCGATTTCTTCGATGAGCGCGGATTCACCCTGACCGATCCCCCGATCATCACGCCAGCCGCATGCGAAGGAACGACGACGCTTTTTCCGGTTGATTATTTCGAGGAGCAGGCGTTCCTTACGCAATCCGGACAGCTCTACGTGGAAGCAATGGCAATGGCGCTGGGCAAGGTGTATTCGTTCGGGCCAACGTTCCGCGCCGAGAAGTCGAAGACGCGACGTCACCTCACCGAGTTCTGGATGGTCGAACCGGAAGTTGCTTACGCAACTCTCGATGACGTCATGGAACTGGCCGAAGGGCTCATCAGCTTCCTTGTGCAGCGCTGCCTGGAACGCCGCCGCGTTGACCTGCAAACCATCGGTCGCGATCTTGCGAAGCTGGAAAAAATCGCGCCGCCTTTTCCGCGTATCAGTTATGACGATGCAGTGAAAAATTTGCAAGAGGGACACGCGAAAGGCGCTCTCGAATCGAAGTTCGAATGGGGCGGAGATCTCGGCTCGCCCGACGAGACCTATCTTTCAGCGCAGTTTGATAAGCCGGTCATGGTGCATCGCTATCCGGCCAAGGTGAAGGCGTTCTATATGGAGCCCGATCCGCAGCGTCCAGATCTGGCGCTCTGTGTCGACGTGCTCGCGCCCGAAGGTTACGGAGAGATCATCGGCGGCTCACAGCGCATGGCATCGCACGATTTGCTGTTGCAGCGCATCCATGAGCACGGATTGCCGGAAGAAGCGTTCAAGTGGTATCTCGATTTGCGGAAATTCGGCAGCGTGCCCCACGGCGGTTTCGGCATGGGCATCGAGCGCGCAGTGGCATGGATCTGCGGGCTCGAACATGTGCGCGAAACGATTCCATTTCCGAGAATGCTGTACCGTTTATACCCGTAAGCAAGTTAGTCAGTTAAACATTTAATCATTTAGTCATTGAATCATTGAATCAATTCAACAAGCCGCTCCTCAAGTCTTCTTCTAGCATCGGTATTGGGGTTCAAATGATTAAATGCCTAAATGACTAAACTCTTGAACTAAATGATTGATTCCCTATGACGACCTCTGCTCAGTCCACCAACACCTCGGGCCGTAAGATTCGCGTCATCGGCGTTCCACTCGATCTCGGACAATCGCGCCGCGGCGTCGATATGGGTCCATCCGCAGTGCGCGTTGCCGGACTTGAAGCCCGTCTCGAAGCCTTGGGTCACGAAGTGGAAGATGGCGGCAACGTCGCCGTTGCCATTCCTGAGCAGAAAAAAGAAGGCGCCGCCAACGCTAAATATCTGAAAGAAATTACGGCCACCTGCACGAAGCACGCAGAACTCGTGCTGAAAACTCTCGAAGGCGGCAAAGTTCCACTGGCTCTCGGCGGAGATCACTCTATGGCTGCGGGTACGGTCTCGGGCGTGGCCGAATTTTATCGTCGGCAGAACCAGCGCGTCGGATTGATCTGGATCGACGCTCACACCGACATCAACACGCCCGATTCCTCGCCCAGCGGCAACGTGCACGGCATGCCGCTCGCGGCGCTGATGGGACTTTGGCCCGGCGACCTCGCAAACATTTACGATTTTTCTCCCAAGGTGAAGCCGGAAAACTGCGTGCTGGTTGGGGTGCGCGACATTGATGCGGTCGAGAAAGAGAACGTGCGTAAGGCGGGTATCGGGGTCTTTACCATGCGTGACATTGACGAGCGCGGCATGCGCACGGTGATGGAAGAGGCTCTGCGCATTGCTGGACGCGGCACCGCCGGCTACCACATCTCTCTCGACATGGATTGGGTCGATCCCGAAGATGCCCCGGGGGTTGGCACTCCAGTCCGTGGCGGCGCAACTTACCGGGAGGCGCACCTGGCCATGGAAATCATCGCTGATCACGGCCGCATGGTGAGTATGGAAATCGTCGAGGTCAATCCGGTCATCGACGAGCACAATCAAACCGCGGATCTCGCGGTGGAACTCGCATTATCGGCGTTCGGCAAAAAGATTCTGTAGCATTCACGGCCGGGAGCGCAAAGATCGCCGGGAAGTGAGCGTTTTCATCCTTAGGGCTAATCTCCTTTTCTCTGTGCACTCGGCGATCTCGGGGTGAGGGATCTTCCCCGTACCTTCCCTGCGATTGACGCACAACTCTCCTCGCGTCCACACTGAAAGGTCATGGAAAAGCTTCGAGTCGGCATCTTATTTGGCGGACGCAGTGGGGAGCACGAGGTCTCGCTGCTTTCCGCCGCGTCGGTTCTCAACGCAATCGATAAAGAAAAGTACGAAGTCGTGCCCATCGGCATCACCAAAGACGGACGCTGGCTCACGGCCGAGCACGCTGAGAATCTTCTGACCGGCAAGCTCATGCTCGAGCCGCGCAATCTGCGAGCGGGCGATCCGGAGATGACCCAGCCGGCCGCCGTCCTCGCGCGAGGCGAAGCGGTCGTCGTTCCTCCGGAACCGGTGCATCGCGAAAGCGGGCTGATCCCATTTCAGACCGATGCATCTCCGATGCGTCGCGCCGCCGACCGTGCCATCAATGTCGACGTAATTTTCCCGGTGCTGCACGGCACTTTCGGCGAAGACGGAACCATCCAGGGCCTGCTCGAACTCGCGGACATTCCGTACGTTGGGGCGGGCGTTCTCGGCTCCGCCGCCGGTATGGACAAAGACATCATGAAGTCGCTGTTCATCGCCGCCGGACTTCCAATCGTGAAGCACGTCACCATCTTGCGTAGCCAATGGGAGAAAGATCCGAAGAAAGTCGAGCGGCAGGTCGCGAAGTTGAAATACCCAGTCTTTGTGAAGCCCGCGAACTTAGGTTCTTCGGTCGGTATCAGCAAGGCGCACAACAAAAAAGAACTCGGCCCTGCCATCGAGGAGGCCGCCAAGTTCGACCGTAAGATCGTCATCGAGCAGGGAGTTGGTGGCAACAAAGAAAAGGCGCGTGAAATCGAGTGTTCGGTGCTGGGCAACGATGAGCCCACTGCCTCGGTTCCCGGAGAGATCGTCCCGATCAAAGAGTTCTACGATTACAACGCCAAGTATCTGGACGAAGGTTCGCAGCTCATCATCCCTGCGAAGCTTTCGAAGGCGGAAACCAAAAAGGTCCAGGAACTCGCTGTGAAGGCCTTTCAAGCCGTCGATTGCTCGGGCCTGGCGCGCGTCGATTTCCTCATGGATCCCAACACACGCAAGATCTATCTCAACGAGATCAACACCATGCCGGGCTTCACGGCGATCAGCATGTATCCCAAGCTGTGGGCTGCATCGGGCCTTGCATATCCCGATCTCATCGACCGCCTGATCCAACTTGGCGTCGAGCGCCACGAAGACAAGAAGAAGAATCAATACAACCGGTAGCGAATGAAGGACGCTACAGACGCGGGAAGTTGTGGACCTACGTCTTTTTGCCTATTTCTTTCCCACCTCACACACAAAGCTTCCCGCGTCGTTTGTTGCGCCGCTGCCCTTATATTTGGCGGCTTGCGGATACGGGCACAGTGGTCGAGTCATCCCTTCCTTATCGCTGTCCTTGCTTGCAGCTTTCGACGCGATAATTTCCCCGGGGGCTTTTCCCTTTTCCACCCAACGTTCCAGCGCCGCATCTACGCTATGTGTCGGGTCGTCGAACTTCAACTCGCCAACCTGGCCGAATGAGTCCGCTCCCGGACCACCTTCGCAGTGCTGCATCCCCGGCACCATGTAGAGGCGCGCGAACGAGTCGACTTCTTTCGGTCCCATCTTCTGGATCACGCTCTCGTAGTAATTGACGGTATTCAGCGCGCTGATCGCCGGATCGTTCCATCCGTGATACAGAATCAATTTCCCCCCGCGCGCCTGAAATGCTTTCAGGTCCGGGTCGGTTGCGTTCAGAGCTTGCGCCGTCTTCTCCGTGGCAGCTTTCAGTCCAGCGTCCACGCTGAACGTTTTCAAATCCCAATCTGCCTTTTCGTAGACGAAGTCAGAAAAGAATCCGTTTGCGAACGCCGACATGAGACTCTTTGCGGGAGCCGGGCCGGTGATCCACAGAGCCCATCCTCCCTGTCCTTCCTCAGCGCCCGGCAAGTATCCGGGAAAGATGACGTGCCCTGACGAATCCGGAGTTCCCGCATACAACTTCTTCAGAGTGGCGACCTGTGCAGCGGTCAGGCATTTATCCGAATCTTCCGCCTTGCACTGAATCGTCGCCGGATCGAAGTGGCACTGCCGCGGATCGTTCAGAATTCCGTCCCGCACGCCATCCTGTCCGTCGCAAGCCTTGTTCACCGCTGAGGCGATGGTTGCAATCTTCGCTGGCGGAATAAAGCTGGCCATATCCATCGACAGCGTCTGTGTGTCATACGCCCCGGTCGTCAACAAAGGCGTCCAGTTATTGGCCGGAGCGCCCGCCAAAATTCCGTCGTAGTCCTCCGGATAGCGTTGCGCCTCCATCAATGCTTCGCGTCCGCCGTCGGAACAACCAGCGAAATAAGACCGCTGCGGAGACTTGGTGTAATACGCTTGCGCCACCGCCTTGGCCACGCGCGTCATCTCATGTATGCCGCGGTGTCCAAAATCGATGACCTTCTCCGGATGCCCCAGTGCCCAGGCCGCATCGATCGGCGAACCTGTGTGTCCGGTGTCAGTCGCGGTTGCAGCGTAGCCGTGCTTAAGCGCGACCCCAAGTTGCATCTCGTCGATCAGTCCGGCAAAGCCGCCGTTGCCGATGCCCTGCAACTTTCCGTTCCATCCAGAGGCAGGCAGCCTGACTTCGATCTTGATGTCGGAGTCCGCAGTCGGCTTAGCCTCAGCGACAAAACGGCAGAATGCGGGCAGCGTCTTGTAAAGCGCCGTCACGTCTCCGCCACCGAACGGCGACGGGACGCCAACGTATGATCCCGCCGCGACGCTTTGTGCTGAGATGACGGTTGTGTCGGCAATCTTGAGTACCGAGAGCTTCTCGCAATTGTCCTCGGCAGAGGCCACGAGATTGCTAACGAGCACCGTGCCTAATACGAGGGACCATTTGCAAACTGATTTCATCGATATACTCCGCTTCGGAGAATGACGACGCATTTTACTCTTTGCTGCTCCCTGGGTGCCGCCCGACCCCCGAAATCGCAGCTCGATGAATGTCCTTGACGCATGGATTGGCATTTTGTACTCTAATGAGAACAAGTTCGCCCTTCGGGGTGGACCTGAATTTCATGCAGAGTGGCTGAGGGACGAGCCCTGAGACGCCACGGCAACCGATCCGAGATCATATATCCCGGATGACTGGTGCCAACTCTCTCCTGGAAACAGGGAACATGGGATTCGGCAAGCGCGCTGTATTTGCTTTCCGATAGCCTCTTTTCCTTTTCCTGGAAAAAGAGGCCATTTGCTTTTATGGCCACTTTTTCCGGC
>Ga0209168_10000233_pt1 | contig 62283 bp, 51 predicted proteins | sample Coa_R1_FD_187156 | JGI IMG/M metagenome (GOLD analysis project Ga0209168, IMG submission 187156) | Surface soil microbial communities from Centralia Pennsylvania, which are recovering from an underground coalmine fire - Coalmine... | ecosystem: Environmental > Terrestrial > Soil > Unclassified ...
GCGTCGCCAGCACGGCGCGCTTGGCCAGGCGCACTCCCGCGGCATTGATCTCCGTCAGACGCTCCTCCAGCGAGAAGTCGCGTAGCTTCAGGGCGTTGGCGCCGAAGGTGTTGGTCTCGATGAGATCGGCGCCGGCCTCGACGTAGCGCTCGTGGAGCGTCCGAACCGATTCCGGGTGCTCGAGATTGCGAGCCTCGAGCGACGTGTGAGGTGCTGCGCCCTCCGCATAGAGCATCGTGCCGACGGCGCCATCGGCGAGTAAGATCCCCCTACGAAGAGCCTCCAACAACATCGTCACGATCCGTGCCGGACGCCTCCCGTCCCGTACCCGCATCCGCATAGCGGAGCGACAAGAAGAAAGTAGTGCCTGCGCCGGGTTCGGAGTCGACGTCGAGGTCACCCTCCATCGCTTGGGCGAGCCCTTTCGAGATATACAGCCCCAAGCCCGTCGAGTCGGCCTTGGCGTTGCTCAGACGGCCGAAGCGAGTGAAGAGCTTGGCGCGCTCGTGCTCGGGGATGCCCGGCCCGTGATCCGTGACGGCGACGCGCGCCCCTCGCGGGCTGGTCGTCACCTCCACGTAGACGGGTGAGTGCGGAGGCGAGTATTTCAATGCGTTGGAGAGCAGGTTGACGATGATCTGCTGCAGCCGTTGCGCGTCGGCCCACACGGGCGGCGGAGGGTCGGGCGGAAGCGACAACGAGATCGGCGACCCTGGGTGTTCGGCCAACGCTGCGCGAACGGCATCGCGGACGACGGCAAGAAGATCGACCGGCTCGGGGAACAGACGAAAGTGACCCGCCTCCAACCGCGAAAGCAGGAGCAGATCCTCGACCATCCGCGCCAGGCCTTTGGAAGCGTCGCGCAGCGCGTCCAAGAGCTCTCGGCGGCGCGCCGGTTCCAGTCCCTCGCCGCGCTCCCAGAGCAGGGAAGAGGCCCCTTGGATCGTTGCCAACGGCGCTCGGATCTCGTGCGAGACGTCGCTGAGGAACTCCATCTGGAGGCGGCGGGCGTCCTCCTCGGCGCGCGCGCGCTCGCCTTCGCGGGTGGTGTGCTCGGCATTGATGATCGCCAACCCCGCCATGTTCACGAAGATCTGCATGGAGGCCATCGTCTCGCGGCTGGGCACCATGCCGTCGTACGGCCCGTCGACCGACATGTATCCGATGATGTCGCCACGCTGGTCGGTCATCACCAGCACCACGACGTCGCGCTCGTGCCACGCCCCAGGCTTTGCCCGGGGCGCATGACGGGGGAGGTCTCCGACGTAGATCTCACTCTCGAACGAAACGTAATGCTCCGCGGGCGTATAGTAACAGTGGTCGACGATTTCTTGGGAATGAGCGAGCGCCTCGAGAAATCGGGCGCGGTTGACGATCTCGCCCGTGCGCTCGGCGACGATATCGGGAGGAAAACCCCAGAGGATCCGGCGTTCGAAGTCGCCGCCCGGATGGCGCTGGAAACTGATGGTGACGTATTTGAATCCAAAGATTCGGCTGACGCCTACGGCGATCGACGAAAGCACGTCGTTGACGTCCCGCTGCTCGAGCAGCTCACGCGAAAGCTCCAAGAGCGTCGAGAGCTGGCCGGCCATCGCAACGATACGCTCGCTTCTTTCGAGTAACATCTGCATCCGCGAGCGGTAGAACGACGTGACCGTCCCGCGCACGATCGCCAGCATGACGATCAGCGCTCCAAACCACGAGAACGTGACGATCGCTTCACTCGTCCAGGGACCGCCGTGGCGAATGATCGCGTAGCTTACCAATCCGAGAGCGTATGCCAGCCCCACGGCGGCCCCGCGGTCGTGATAACGGATCGCCAACTCATCCAACGGCAAGACGACGAAGAGCGGGACGGCTTGCAGGGGAATGAGGTTGACCAAGACCACCGCCGCCGCGGCCAGCAGGTCGTATGCGGTGGCGGAGAGGTTGATCCAGTTCAACGCCTGCGTCTTGAGGGGAAGCCGGTAGGCGAGCCAGAGGAGCAGATCGACGGCGAACGGGGTGAGGCCAAGCGGCAGCGCCAGCGGGTTATGGATGCCGGCGGAGGGCACGGCATAGGTAACGAGGACCAGGGTGCCGGTCAGCGCGCGACCAACCATGGCTTGGAACTCGAGTTTCAGCCGACAACGTGGCCCCGTCGGCGCGAGACCTACCGCGTTCACCCCAACGTTATCGGAGTGAGATGAAACACACGTTATCGCGTATGCTGCGCGATCTTGGCCTTGTGGCCGCAATCTTACTGTTTCTTTACGGTGCATGGCGCTACGGCGCGCACGGCGACCTTGGAAAGTTCGACCAGGTCCAAGGCGTGCTGAGTTCGCGCAGCGAGCTGCACCTCTCCATGGTGGTCGACTACCGCAATGGACCGCTGGTGGAAGAACGATACGAGATGGATGACGTGAACGGCCAATCCGATGCCGTCTACACGGTGCTTGGGCGAAACGGCGTCAAAGCCAGCGTGCGGGACACGCTCCGGAGCGTCGACGTTCCGGCCTTTTTCGACAAAGCGAAGGCCGAGGGGATCAAGGAGCTCGCGAGCAAGCCGCGCGTGAACGGCGCCGCCGCATCCTACACCATCCGCGTAGCTTCTCTGATCGGCGGCGTCGGCGGAAGTCATACGTTTACTTTTACCAGCCCCGAATACTGGGCAGCCAAAGCCGGGCGCGAGTATCATATCGTGCTTTCGAAGGACAAACCGGTGCCGGACATCGTGACGTTGCAAGGAATCTCGCGCAACGATCCGCGCTATTTACACCTCGTGCAAGAATTCCAGTCGTTCGGTACGCCGAGATTTCTCGAAGCGAAAGCCCGGGCCCGCGAAGACGTCTTGACGAGAGTTCACGCATAGCGACGCCCACCGGCTTCGATGAATCCGTCGACATGCCGACCGCTGGGATCATGGTGCGTCCAGTGCACGATGTGCGTCGAGCCGGCATCGCGTACGTACTCGCCCCGCACGGTGACGGACTCGCCGCGATACACGGGGACGCGCGGCCCGACGTCGACGTTCTCCACGATTTGCGTGTGCAGCCCTGAAGGCGTGCGCACGTCGAACGCCTCGTGCGTCAGACCGCTGCGATCGCTGTGGAAGAAGAATGGGTTGCTGGTGACCGTCCCGCTGAAGGTTACTTCAGCGGGACGACGGTCGGCCAAGATGGCGCCGCGCAATTCGCGATCGCCAAAGCTCCCGCCGCGCAATTCGCGATCGCCAAAGCTCCCGCCGCGCAATTCGCGATCGCCAAAGCTCAATCGAGTCGAGATCTCCATGCACGAACCTCCGCATGGAAGATCACGCGTGGAGCGGCGATGTCAAGGGGTTCAGGAATGATGACGGCGCACCGGAAAAGTGGTCAGGTCAGAGTAGCACCAGGCCTCGCTGCACCCATTGAGTCGAAAGACCCACGCGGGCCCGTCCGGCGCCGCCACGCCCAAGCCGTCGGAAGCGCCTCCCAAGCCGTCGGAAGCGCCTCCCAAGCCGTCGGAAGCGCCTCCCAAGCCGTCGGAAGCGCCTCCCACGTCGTCAAGAGGTTCCAAACGCCGAGACGCCGTAGGCGGCGAATGTGATCTACCTAGCAGCCGTCGCGTTTCTCTGCCTCGGCCTGATCAATCTCGACCTGAAGCACCGCTGGTGGCAAGGGCAATATACGCGGCTGAAGGTCGGCCTGCCACTCGTCGCGCTCTACGTCTATGTCGCGATGCCGCCGCTGGTCTTCCCGCAGTGCCTGCCCCTGCTGCTCCTGACCTTCGTCCCCAACGCGGCGTACAGCACGGCGCTGGCGCTGCGCTCGTGGATCGTCGCGCGCCGCATCGTCTCGATCCATCGCGAGCCCGTCATTCCCTACGTGACGGTCGTCATCGCCCTGCTCGCCTTCCTGGGCGCCCTGGAAGCGGCGCCCATCCTCGACGCCGGCGGCCTCCGAGACCTGACGCACGCCGTGACGTCCACCGACGTGCCCAGGCGCATCGATCCCAAGCTCCTGCGCGTCGTGCCGCAAGAATCGGCGAACTTCGAGGGCGAGAAAGTCATCGGCCAGCTCGGCGCGTACTATCGCGTGGGCCACTACACGGTGCAGAAGGCTGCCGGAAAGCTCGTGTGGGTCGCGCCGCTGGAATTCCGCGACGTCGTCAAATGGCTTACGCGCCGCACCTCGCCCGGCGTCGTGGTCGTCTCCGCGCAAAGCCCCGATCAAGGCGCGGAGCTGCTCCAAGACCAGCCGATGACGTACATCCCCAGCGCCTTCGCCAACGACAACCTGGCGCGGCACGTCTACTTCCGCTACGGCTATCGCGTGCTGCTCGAGACGACGCTCCAGCTCGACGACCGCCGCAAGGCATGGTACGTCTGCACGCTGGGACGGCCGACGATCGGCAACAGCGGCATGGTGGTCACCGACGCCGTGATCGTCGACCCCGTCACGGGCGCGATGACCGGCTACCCGCGCAGCCGTTTCAGCGAGCTCCCGAAATGGGTCACGCGCGTGATCCCTCCGGAGCTCGCGCTCGACTATAACGAATGGTTCGGGCTCTACGTCCACGGCTGGTGGAACGCGCACACCAGCGAGCGCGACGTCCACCTCCCCGCGCGCAACGAAGTCTTCGGCATCCTCAGCTCGGGCGACGAGTTCGTCTGGTTCGTCGACCACACCTCACCGGCATCGACGGACGCCTCCATGACGGGCTTCACCTACATGAACGCCGTCACGGGCGCGATGACGTACTACACGTCCGTCGGCGGATACTTCAGCTCGAAGGCGGCGGAGAACGCCGTCGCCTCCAACGGTCTCGTGCGCCAGAGCCGCCTCATCGCGACGCAGCCCGTGCTCTACAACCTTTACGGCGAAGTCACATGGCTGGTGCCCATCGTCGCCGACACGGGCAAATTCCAGACACTCGCGCTGGTCGAAGCGCGCAACGGTCACGTCGTCGTGGGCAACCCATCCACGGCATTTCCCGTGCAAGACGCGCTCGCGCAATATCAGGCGTGGGTGAGCGGCCTTTCACCGGCCACGGCGCAAGGCGGCGCGCAGACGGGCGTGATCGACCGCATCGCGCGTACGTCGAATGCCCTGCTCTTCACGCTTCAACGCGATCCGACGATCTACGTCGTCAACGATCCGCAGCAGCCCGGCGAGCTCCTCGCGCGCCAAGGCGACCGTGTGCGCATCGAATCAACGCCCGGCGGCCCCGACGGCGAGCGCATCGTCGTGACATTCCAAAACACCAGCCTCGGCATGCAGAGCGCGAAGCCGAAAGTGATGCCTCGTCGTTAGTCCGCTGGCCCCTGAAGCAGCCGGCGCCGAACATCGCGTAACTCCATGATCGCACCCCCTGATGGGGCTTGTGCGTTCATTGCCATGCTACTGTTGCCGCTCGGCGCGTCGCGCAACTCGGCACTCGAACGGGTCACCAGCGGCCTACCCGGCGCAGCCGACTGCCGTAGGCAACGAGCCCCTTTCGGGAGAATTGTGCCGCGCTAGACTGTGCCAGCCGTATGGCACAAGCCAGCGGTATGACATGGTTGAGCGGCGAGAGAGCCTTAAATCGCCGCCGTTATCGTAAGGCGAAATTGTATGTGCGAGCGAGTGACACGCAACAGTGCGGTCCACAGCGTTCTATCTCTCGGCGAGCCACGCCCGGCGGCGCAGGGGTCCGAAGCCTACGCGCATAGCAAACCCAACAGCCCGCGTAGCACTTGGCATCGACTTGAGGAGCATCTGCGTGGTGTTGCCGCACGTGCCGCGGAGTTCGCCGCTCCCTTTGGCGGCGCCGAGGTGGCCAGGATCGCCGGCCTTTGGCACGACCTTGGGAAGTACGCCATGGATTTTCAAGAATACCTCCGCGTCAACGGCGAGGCTTCCGAGGCTGACGACCCGTTGCCGGGTAGAGGCTGCGTCGACCACTCCACCGCCGGCGCGGTGCTCGCGATGCGCACCTTCTCGAAGCGCGGGCTGCCCGTAGCCTTCGCAATCGCGTGCCACCACTCGGGATTGCGCAATCTGGAAGACCTCAAGCCGCGCCTTGACGATCCCGGCTCGCGCCTCGCGGCGGCCCGTCAATCAGGACTAGCGGAGGGCGTAATAGCCGATGGTATCGGGGCGCGCACCGAACTCGTCCTTCCTGATCGCTTTACTCGAACGTCCGGACTGGACTCCATGGAAGGGCAGAAGCGGCAGAGCCGATCCCTTGAGATGTTCACGAGGATGGTCTACTCTGCGTTGGTCGACGCTGACTTCCTCGACACTGAAGCGTACCTCGACCCCGAACGCTCGGCGCATCGTCGAAGCTTTCCCGCGCTTGAGCTGCTCGCGTCTCGCCTCGAGCTCTATCTCGAGGCGCTCTCGGCACGCTCCCCCGACACCGTCGTCAATGCGGCACGACGCGCGATTCTCGCCGATTGCGTGAGGGCGGCCGCCACGGAGCCCGGGTTCTTCAGCCTCACTGTCCCGACGGGGGGTGGAAAGACCTACGCGGCGCTGGCCTTTGCGCTGCAGCATGCTCTGCATCACGGTCTCGAGCGCGTCATCGTTGTTGCTCCCTACACCAGCATCATCGACCAAACGGTGACGGCCTATCGGGTGGCCCTTAAGCCATACGATAGCGCAGTGCTGGAACACCATGCGGCCATTGACATGAGCGGGTGGACGGAGGAGCAGGAGCTATCGCACCGGCTCGCCACCGAGAACTGGGACGCTCCCGTCGTCGTCACCACAGCGGTCCAATTTTTCGAAAGCCTCTTTGCGCGCCGCTATTCCCGCTGTCGAAAGCTCCATCGCATCACGCGCGCCGTCGTCGTTTTGGACGAAGCGCAGACCATACCGGTGCGGCTTCTGGCGCCGATTCTCGATACGCTGCGCGAGCTGACCGAGCACTACGGCACTTCAATCGTCTTCAGCACCGCCACGCAACCCGCGCTCTCCGCCGCACTCTATCCCGAACACCGCTTTCTCGACTTTCAACCTCTCGATGGCGTGCGCGAGCTGAATAGCCGTGTCAACGAGAGCTATCATGCCCTGCAACGCGTCCGCGTTGCTCTCCCCGGAGATCTCGGGACCTCGGTGCCCTGGCAAGATGTGGCTGCCGCCATCAGCCGGGAGCCTCAGGCCCTGGCGATCGTCGGTCGCCGCGATGATGCGCGCCGCCTTGCCGAACTCGTGCCGGAGTCATTCCACCTTTCCGCTGCGATGTGCGCCGCCCACCGGCGACACACCCTCGCGCAAATCCGCGAGCGGTTGGCTTCCGGAACGCCCTGTCGTGTCGTCGCAACCTCAGTCGTGGAAGCCGGAGTTGATGTTGACTTTCCCGTTGTCTTCCGAGCCCTTGCGGGTATCGATTCCTTGGCACAGGCTGCGGGGCGCTGCAACCGCGAGGGCCGCCTGGCCTTCGGCACACTCCACGTCTTCGTGCCGCCGAGCAAGCCGGTGCGGGACCTTCAGCCAGCTTACGACGCGGCTCGCATTGTTTTGAACCTGTCGAAGCAGCTCGATCTGCGAGACTCGAGTGTCTATACAGACTATTTCCGCCGCCTCTATACCGGTGTGTCGTGCGATGCGCAGGGTATCCAAGCGTTGCGCGAGCGCCTGCGCTTCGAAGATGTTGATACCAAGTTCCAGATGATCGAGGACAGCAGCGCCTCGGTTATCGTGCAATATCGCCGAAACGAAGACGACACGACGGTTGTGCAGCTCGTCGAGAAGCTACGGCAAAAAGGACCGGATCAGTACCTCGATCGCAAGCTCCAGCCGTATCTGGTTTCGATTCCGCAACGTTCCGCGCGCCAGCTCGTCGCGGACGGGTCGGCTAAGGAGATTCACGGGCGACTCCTGCTCGTCGACCCGTTTCGATACCATCCCCGCTTCGGACTCAAGCTCGATGAGAGCCCCTCCATCGATCCAGGGGCTTTAATCGCCTGAGTTGAGGATGCACGATTGGTCTATGTGCAGCTACCCATCCCAAGGAGAAGCATCGATGACCGAACCACTGGTTCGCATGCGTGTCTGGGGAGACCTCGCATGCTTCACGCGCCCAGAGTTCAAGGTCGAGCGCGTCAGCTACCCTGTGATCACGCCATCCGCGGCGCGCGGCTGTTTGGAGGCCGTGCTTTGGAAGCCGGCAATGACGTGGCGCATCAAGCGCATCCGTGTGCTGAAACCAATCGTTTTCACCGCCTTCAAACGCAACGAGGTAACCTCCAGGATGTCGCTTGGAGGAACCCTCTATGCGGATGAAGATCGAGCCCAGCGCAACACCGTCGCTCTCCGCAACGTCGCATACGTCGTGGAGGCCGGGGTGGAACTCACGGCTCGTGCTGGACCCGATGACAACGTGCGGAAATTCATCGGGATGTTCGAGCGCCGCCTCGATCGTGGGCAGATGTTCCAGCAACCCTATCTTGGGTGTCGTGAGTTTGCGGCCTTCGTAGCACCCGCTTCGCCGGAGGACACGCCGATCCAAGAGACCCGTGACTTGGGTCGTATCCTCTACGACATTAAGCGCGACGAGACTGGAGAGCCCGTCGCTCCGATCTTCTTTCCGGCGCGCCTCGTCGACGGCGTGATTGACGTACCTTCTCCTGCGGAGGTCGGGTACTGATGCTAGATGCTCTTCGTGATCTCGCGGAGCGCGAGCAACTGGTCCAGGAACCCGGCTTTCAGAAAATCCGTATCGATTGGCTTATCGCGATCGATCGTAACGGGACTCTCTTGGGCTTCCAAACGACAAAGTCGACGGATGGTCGGGGCAAGGCCGTCTCCAAGACCTTCCTAGCCCCACAACGTTCTGGGCGCACCGTGAAGGTCCAAGCTGAGCATCTCGTCGATAAGCGGGAGTACGTATTCGGCGGAGAAGACGAGCGAAGTAGAAAAGCCGCCGCCGCCTTTCGGGACGACATCGCATCGATTGCTGCTTTCACAGGCGACGACGCAATCGCGGCTATTGGGCGCTTTCTCAGGCGCTGGGACGACGGCGAGTTCCGCGATAGGCTCCCTGCCGACCTCTCCGACCAGGACACGTTCGGCTTTGTCATTGAACCGGAACATGCGTATCTCTTCGATCCAACGCGGCCGAGCGTGCGCGATTACGTGCGCTCGCTGGCCAGCACGGAGGGAAAGCGAATCCGTGAGTGCCTGGTCTGTGGACGCCCGGCTCCTATCGAGCGGCTCCACCGGGACATCAAGGGCGTCCCGGGAACGACGAGAGCCAAGCTCAGCTCGGTCAATTCACCAGCTTTTGAGTCGTACGGCTTTACCCAGGGATTCAACGCACCGGTGTGTGAGTCGTGTGCCGAGTCGTATGCAGCTGCCCTCAACTGCCTTCTCGACCCACGAGCCTCCTACCGCCGCAATGTGCGTCTCGACGCGAGTTCGGGCGTTGTCTTCTGGTCGTCCTCGAGCTTCGATGACATCTTTTCATCCATGCTCGAAGGCAATCCCGACGCAGTCGCCGCGCTCTACGGTAGTCCTTGGAAGGGGCGGCCTGTGCGAACCGAGTCCGCCGACCGCTTCTACGCCTGCGTCCTCGGTTCAGCCCAGGGGCGCGTCGTCGTCCGTGAATGGATTGAAGAGAGTTTGAGTCGAGCGATCGAAAATCTGCGCCGCTATTTCGAGGACATCGAAATAGTGCGCCGCGACGGTGCTCGCCCGCCCGCGCTGAACTTCTTGATCAGGGAACTCGCTCCTCTCAAGAGCTCCGAAAAGACGATCCCGCCGCACCTTGAGGCAGGCATCGTCCGCGCCGTCTTCACAGGCTCACCCTTTCCACGCACTGTCATTGAGACCGTCATCCGTCGGTGCCGATCCGACGGCAATATCTCTTGGCCGCGCATGGCTCTCCTGCGAGCTACGTTGCGCCGCCTCCCTAACTCGCCATGGAAAGAGGTACCATCCGCTATGGATCCCACAAACGCTAATGCAGCTTACCTCTGCGGTCGGCTCTTTGCCGTCCTCGAACGTCTCCAGAGGGAGGCACAGGGCGAGACGAACGTGACGATCGCGGACCGCTACTACGGCTCCGCTAGCTCGGCGCCGGCATCAATCTTCGGGGCACTCATGCGCCTCCATGTCCACCACTTGGCCAAATGCAAGCGGCCCGAGTTCTTCCGCCGCCTCATTGGCGAGATCTGCAAAATCCTACCGCAGGAACTGCCAAAGACGCTTTCCCTTACCGAGCAGGCCGTCTTCACCATTGGCTACTATCAGCAGCGCCAGGCGCTCTTTGAGCGCTAGCGCCACGACCGACGAGGTATATCCCTAATGGCAATTGCAAAGCGCTACGATTTCGTCCTCCTCTTCGACGTCGAGTACGGCAACCCGAATGGTGATCCCGACGCCGGTAACCTACCTCGCATCGACCCCGAGACAATGCACGGTCTCGTAACCGATGTCAGTCTCAAGCGCAAGATCCGCGACTATGTCGCGGCTCGGTGGGGCATGGACCCGGAAGCCGGAACGGACATCTATGTCAAGCACAGGGGCATACTCAACGCAGAGCATCGTAAGGCTTACAGTAAGCTCGGCATCACCCCGGTCGATGAGGCCGGCGATGACGAGAATGGTGACGCCGGCACGGCAAAAGGCGCCAAGGCCGCCAGGGGCAAGCAGTCGCGCTCCGATGTTGCAAAGGTCCGTGCCGAGATGTGCCGCCGATACTTCGACGTTAGAACCTTTGGAGCCGTGATGACCACCGGCGTCAACGCCGGCCAGGTGCGGGGGCCGGTGCAGATCACCTTTGGTCGCTCCATCGATCCGATCGTTCCGATGGAGATCGCCCTGACGCGCGTCGCCGTTACCAAGGAAGAAGAAGCCGTCCCAGAAGAGGCGCCCGGCACTAGCCGCCAGAAGGAGACGGAGATGGGCCGCAAGAGCCTTGTCCCGTATGGCCTCTATCGCGCTCATGGGTTTGTCTCTCCCTTCTTCGCGGAAGACACTGGGTTCAATGACAGCGATCTCAATCGCCTTTGGGATGCGCTGGTTGGAATGTTCGAGCTGGAACGGACGGCGACGAAAGGCCAGATGGCAACTCGTAGGCTGATCATCTTTGAACATCCCAATCAGCTTGGCGCTTTTCCGGCGCACTCGCTTTTCGACCGAGTCGTCGTCACGCGCTCCAACGGGTCTTCAGGTCCCGCGCGTTCATTCTCCGATTACAAGGTCGAGGTTCGCGCGGATGGGCTCGTGGACAAGGGCGTCACTATCCATGAGCGGCCTTGAGGAAGACCGCGATCTCCCACTATCAGGGATTCAGCATGTGGTCTTCTGTGAACGGCAGTGCGCGCTAATCCACATCGAGGGTGTGTGGTGCGAGAACGTATTTACCACCGAAGGAGCCATCCTCCACGCACGCGTCGATGAAGGGGCGACGGAGCAACGCGGCACGTTGCGCATTGAGCGCAGCGTGCCGTTGCGCTCTCGGCGGCTCGGGTTGGTCGGCATTGCGGACGTGGTAGAGTTTTGCCTCGTGGGGGCGGACTGGAAACCGAGCCCGATCGAGTACAAGAGAGGTGAACCGAGAAACCGGCTGCCCGACGAAGTTCAGGTGTGCGCTCAGGCGATGGCACTTGAGGAGATGCTCGGCGTCTCCATCGACGAAGGTGCCCTCTATTACAGTGGAACGAAACGCCGCTACGCGGTTCCGCTGACCGAGGAGCTTCGCGCGCGTACGGAGACGGCAGCACGACGATTCCACGAGATGGTACAGCAGAAAGAAACTCCTCCCGCTCGCGAGGAGCCCAAGTGTCAGCACTGCAGCTTACGCGAGCTCTGTCTACCAAACCTTCCTGATCGCAGGCGTCCTCTTTCTGTTTATCTTTACGAGGCTCAGCGTGAACGTTCTTAATACGCTCTTTGTGGCGACTCAAGACGCTTACATCGCTCAGAATCACGAGACACTCGAAGTGCGCACTGATGGGCGAGCTAGCCTAATTGTTCCGATGCACCATCTCTCGGCAGTGGCCTGTTTCGGCCGTGTCTCTGTGAGTCCACACGCGATGTTTGCCTGCATGGCGCGAGGCATCTCGGTAGCATACTTCACGGAGCGGGGAAGGTTTCTCGGACGTGTCGAAGGGCAAATCAACGGCAACGTTATGGTTCGCCACTTGCAACACCGGATCTCAGATGACGAGCAGCGTTCTCTCGTTTTTGTCCGCGGATTCGTCGCTGGGAAGCTCAGTAACGAGCGGACGATGCTCCTCCGCGCGATTCGCGACTACTCAGAGCCTGAAGACGAGATCGCGCTCATCCAGCGGGCCGCCGACGGCATCGGGAAGTGTCTTCGGCGCGCTCCGGAGGCCCGTTCGATCGATCGGCTGCGGGGGCTGGAAGGGCAGGCGGCGGCATGGTTCTTCGAGGCCTTCCCTTACCTGATACGGCGGGACCGGGATGCGTGGGGATTCTCGACGCGTAACCGTCGGCCCCCAATGGATCCGGCCAACGCGCTCCTTTCGTTCATCTACTCGCTGGTACTTTCCGACGCACTCTCGGCTGTGACGGGAGCGGGGCTGGATCCCAACGTCGGGTTCCTCCACGTACACCGCCCAGGGCGGCCTTCGTTGGCCTTGGACCTGATGGAGGAGTTCCGTCCGGTGCTCGCCGAGCGGCTGGCGCTTGCGCTTATCAACCGCGGCCAGCTCCGGCCGTCCGATTTCGTTCGCCATGGGGGCGGGTCATACCAGCTTCGGGATGGGGCGCGCAAGCTTGTGCTCACAGAATACCAGGAGCGAAAGCGCTACGAGGTCCTCCACCCTGTCTTGGAGCAACGTATGCCGCTTGGCTATTCAATCCATGCACAGGCGCGTATCCTCGGGCGCTGCATACGTGGTGACGCTGCTGAGTATCTGCCATTTCTCATCCGATAGTCGATGCTCGTTCTCGTGGCGTACGATGTTGAGACAGTTACGATGGCGGGGCGGAGGCGCTTGCGGCGAGTTGCCCGTGTTTGCCAAGACTATGGGGTTCGAGTGCAGAAGTCTCTTTTTGAGTGCTTGGTGGGGCCCACGGAGCGACTACTGCTCAAATCTCGCCTGCTCGCCGAGATCGATGAGAGCCACGACAGCTTACGGCTCTATTTTCTCTCCGACGACGTACGCGCAAAGACCGAGCACTACGGGATTGCGCGTCCACTCGATCCGGAAGGCCTGCTTCTCGGCTAGCATTTCGCGTTCCGCGAACCACAAGCGGCCATGGCACCCTCCATAGGTTCGCGCGACCCCGTCGTTCTACTACAGAGGAGGGATATGGTGCTGAATGCCTTACTAGGCATGGCGTTGGCTCGCCCCAAGGTCCATTGCGGCTCGACTCTAAGATCGGGCTCGGGTCAAGCCAACATTGCATCGCGGTTGATCAGAGGCTGCTCAATCTCAGCAACCACGGGCGGATCGTCCCGGCATCACGCCGGGACGCGGATTGAAACTTATTGAGCCTATGTGCCTCAGCGGCTGCCTGAGATCGTCCCGGCATCACGCCGGGACGCGGATTGAAACAGGCTGCACTCTCAATCAAGCCATTTATTCGAGATCGTCCCGGCATCACGCCGGGACGCGGATTGAAACTGTACACGCTCGTCTCGCCTAACCTGGATCGCCTGGATCGTCCCGGCATCACGCCGGGACGCGGATTGAAACCATGGACTTATCCATATCGTGGGCGCTCTTTGAGGATCGTCCCGGCATCACGCCGGGACGCGGATTGAAACGTCGTTCCTGGGCGCATCGTGTCGGCTAATCGTGATCGTCCCGGCATCACGCCGGGACGCGGATTGAAACTTTTTGCCCAGCCAATGTCGGCATCGCCAAAAGATCGTCCCGGCATCACGCCGGGACGCGGATTGAAACTGCCACGTCGCACCCATAGTCACGCGCTATTGCGATCGTCCCGGCATCACGCCGGGACGCGGATTGAAACCGGTGCTGGCGTACAGTACGCGCCGGGGGCGCCGCCGATCGTCCCGGCATCACGCCGGGACGCGGATTGAAACAACGCGGTGCGGCGAAACCGTTCCACGTCGTAGATCGTCCCGGCATCACGCCGGGACGCGGATTGAAACGTCGCGCGTAATCGCATATGCACCGCACGTCGCTGGATCGTCCCGGCATCACGCCGGGACGCGGATTGAAACCAGACGATAACGCAATACACGCTCAGTCCTCCGGGATCGTCCCGGCATCACGCCGGGACGCGGATTGAAACATTGGATGTCCAACGACGCTGGGCAAGCGCGCAAGATCGTCCCGGCATCACGCCGGGACGCGGATTGAAACATCCGGACGAGGTGGTCGATAGCTGGCACCATCGCGGGATCGTCCCGGCATCACGCCGGGACGCGGATTGAAACGCTGCGGCATCAACGCCGTGGCTATCGAGCCCGTAGATCGTCCCGGCATCACGCCGGGACGCGGATTGAAACCCCGAATTCAAGGCCGACAACCGCGAGGAAAAGATGATCGTCCCGGCATCACGCCGGGACGCGGATTGAAACGCTGGTCCTGCGCGGCAAACGACTGCACCTCTTGATCGTCCCGGCATCACGCCGGGACGCGGATTGAAACCGGATAGCGGGCATATGACCAATTGCGGCACGTGGATCGTCCCGGCATCACGCCGGGACGCGGATTGAAACCTCTCGAGCCAAGACGGCGTCGGAGCGCCGGCGATCGTCCCGGCATCACGCCGGGACGCGGATTGAAACACACACACCGTCTTATGACGACGACAACACGTGAGGATCGTCCCGGCATCACGCCGGGACGCGGATTGAAACATGGTGTCATCCACTCCACAGCTCCAGGCGTATCGGATCGTCCCGGCATCACGCCGGGACGCGGATTGAAACGGGCGAATCTGGTAAATTGGACGTGCAACCGTAGATCGTCCCGGCATCACGCCGGGACGCGGATTGAAACGCCGGCGGCCTCTGAGCAGTAGCGGCACACCCAGATCGTCCCGGCATCACGCCGGGACGCGGATTGAAACGCGGGGACTGGCTACTCTACGGTGAGAGCCATTAGATCGTCCCGGCATCACGCCGGGACGCGGATTGAAACGCTCGTCGCAGCCGCCTGCGCCTTGACGCGCACGGGATCGTCCCGGCATCACGCCGGGACGCGGATTGAAACTTTTTTACTGGCCACCGCTGAGCGATGCCGGCAAGATCGTCCCGGCATCACGCCGGGACGCGGATTGAAACTGGCGGTGCGTACGCACCGATACGGAGCCGCAGATCGTCCCGGCATCACGCCGGGACGCGGATTGAAACGGCATCCGCTATGACAGCCGGGCCTACGCCGTCGGGATCGTCCCGGCATCACGCCGGGACGCGGATTGAAACTCAATGGAGGGGGAAAATAATGCATATTGGAGAGTGATCGTCCCGGCATCACGCCGGGACGCGGATTGAAACATACGATGTTGCCCTCCATCGCCGTGCTAGGCGCGGATCGTCCCGGCATCACGCCGGGACGCGGATTGAAACCGTCCTCCTAGTCGGGCTCGGGCGCGACGTGAAGATCGTCCCGGCATCACGCCGGGACGCGGATTGAAACAGCCCTAGCCTCTTGATTCTTCGTCGCCATCCGAGATCGTCCCGGCATCACGCCGGGACGCGGATTGAAACCTGGCCTACTACCACCGTGAGGCGTATCGGTTGCACGATCGTCCCGGCATCACGCCGGGACGCGGATTGAAACCCGGGAAACCGGAAAGGAGGAACCAATAGTCGTGATCGTCCCGGCATCACGCCGGGACGCGGATTGAAACTGGGTCGATGCGCTTCGACAGGCGCACCACCAGAGATCGTCCCGGCATCACGCCGGGACGCGGATTGAAACAACGCGGTGCCTCCGCACCGCGCAACGTCGAAGCGCGATCGTCCCGGCATCACGCCGGGACGCGGATTGAAACTGAGCCGCTGTGGGCGGTGGCTCGCTACGCATCGTGATCGTCCCGGCATCACGCCGGGACGCGGATTGAAACAGCGCTCTGCGCCAGTAGGGAGCGTGCGCAATGGATCGTCCCGGCATCACGCCGGGACGCGGATTGAAACATGCCGGCCTGGGCGAGTTTGCGTCGGTGTAGCGGATCGTCCCGGCATCACGCCGGGACGCGGATTGAAACTGGACGGTATCGCATATCGTGCCGCCTACGCCGAGGATCGTCCCGGCATCACGCCGGGACGCGGATTGAAACCGTGGAACGCCAGTGGTCCAGGTGTGTACATCTATAGATCGTCCCGGCATCACGCCGGGACGCGGATTGAAACGGAGCCGCTCAAGACAATGGATAAGGCGGTGGCGATGATCGTCCCGGCATCACGCCGGGACGCGGATTGAAACCTTACGGCTCCCTCACCCCATGTGGCTCGCTCAAGATCGTCCCGGCATCACGCCGGGACGCGGATTGAAACTGCGTTCCCCGTGACGCATGACGCAACAATGCATGATCGTCCCGGCATCACGCCGGGACGCGGATTGAAACGTTCGAACCTCGCACGCTATCGGTTGTCCAAAAGATCGTCCCGGCATCACGCCGGGACGCGGATTGAAACGTTCTGGTCGAGTCTCCAGACTCCTGAGCGCTACGAGATCGTCCCGGCATCACGCCGGGACGCGGATTGAAACCCATGCTATCCTCCATTACGCGCGCCGCTCTGCTGATCGTCCCGGCATCACGCCGGGACGCGGATTGAAACTTCGCAGATGTCTTCGAAGAGCACGCTGTCGAGGAGATCGTCCCGGCATCACGCCGGGACGCGGATTGAAACTTGAGGATAGTAGAAAGCATGGTGAAGTGGTCTAGATCGTCCCGGCATCACGCCGGGACGCGGATTGAAACTATTTGATTGATGGCGTCAACACCTATATTGGTGATCGTCCCGGCATCACGCCGGGACGCGGATTGAAACCATGGTGCTCCTCCGTAAGCGCCGCTCTGCTCGTGATCGTCCCGGCATCACGCCGGGACGCGGATTGAAACTTGGAACCATCACGATGCCGTTGCATCATTACGCCCAGATCGTCCCGGCATCACGCCGGGACGCGGATTGAAACCAGGATTCAGCGTCGGGATAGGGACATTGCTAACGATCGTCCCGGCATCACGCCGGGACGCGGATTGAAACCTTAACGGCATTCAATGTGCCGAATGCCGATCAAGATCGTCCCGGCATCACGCCGGGACGCGGATTGAAACGATGACCCATGGGTCGTCAGCGAGGACCAGTGGATCGTCCCGGCATCACGCCGGGACGCGGATTGAAACCCATCCTCACGGAAATCGTGAAGGGTATGCTTGGATCGTCCCGGCATCACGCCGGGACGCGGATTGAAACCGTTCCCGTCGGGATATGCGTCGGCTGGAGATGGATCGTCCCGGCATCACGCCGGGACGCGGATTGAAACACCTGCGTCAGTGCCGACCACGCGGCCTCGAATGATCGTCCCGGCATCACGCCGGGACGCGGATTGAAACCGGATCGCCTTCCGCTGCTCACCCCTCGGCAACAGATCGTCCCGGCATCACGCCGGGACGCGGATTGAAACACCTCCAGCGGACGATCAATCGTGTCGGAATCAAGATCGTCCCGGCATCACGCCGGGACGCGGATTGAAACCCCTCGGGGCGCTGCGCCCATGACACCCTACAGGATCGTCCCGGCATCACGCCGGGACGCGGATTGAAACCCGGTTGAAACCCCACCCCCCCCTCGTGATCGGGATCGTCCCGGCATCACGCCGGGACGCGGATTGAAACGACCCAGGTTACGGGGTCCAGCTGTGTCAGCCGGTCGATCGTCCCGGCATCACGCCGGGACGCGGATTGAAACTCCGGCGTCATCAGGGATGCGGTGAGTAAGGCGGATCGTCCCGGCATCACGCCGGGACGCGGATTGAAACGTGAGTGGCCAATTCGAGGTGCTGGAGAAACGCGTGATCGTCCCGGCATCACGCCGGGACGCGGATTGAAACTTACGCGCCGCGCAGGACCGAGAGGCGCGACGAGATCGTCCCGGCATCACGCCGGGACGCGGATTGAAACGGGGTGCCTCAAGAAGTTTGCCGTCGAGCGCGGGAGATCGTCCCGGCATCACGCCGGGACGCGGATTGAAACTCCCTCGTCGCGATCAATCTCCAGCAACGCCGCGATGATCGTCCCGGCATCACGCCGGGACGCGGATTGAAACAATGGAGCCGCGAGGTTGTCATCGCGGAGACGACGATCGTCCCGGCATCGCGCCGGGACGCGGATTGAAACCTTACGAATTTCGCGCAGCCGTTCAAGCGCGCGGGATTGTCCCGGCATCACGCCGGAAGTGCCAGAGTTGGTTTAGCTCTTAGGGAAGAACAGACTCGCTCGCAAGCCGTTCCGTGCTGCGGCCGTCATCGACGGCCTTGCCTAAGGAAGGGGATTTCACCCCTGCTGCGAATTTGGTTCGGCACTCGAACCGTCCGGTTCACGGAGCGAACCGATGCTCGAACCAGCTTTGAGGACGGTCGAGCGCGCGCTTAGCGTGCTCGACCACTTCGCGGAGCAACCTGGGGAACATGCCCTTTCGACGCTGGCTCGTGAGCTGCGGCTCAACAAAGCCGTGCTTCATCGTTTGTTGACGACGCTCGGTTCGCACGGCTACGTCGTTCAAGACCCCGTCACGCGGCGATATCGCCTGGGCGCCGGCGCGCTGCGCCTTGGGAACCAGCGGCCTCGCCTGGAGGATCTTCGCCCTTTCGCGCTCGAGGCCATGGAGGAGCTCGCTAAGAGAACGGGTCTTTCGTGCTTCCTCACGGCTCCGTTCGACGACGAGGCCGTCTGCGTGGAGAAGGTGGAGGCCAACGTCCTCGTGCGCGTCTCGTACAACGTCGGCCGCCGCCACCCGTATCATGCGGGCGCTCCGGGAAAGGCGCTCCTGGCGTTTCTGCCGGCCGAGCGTCGTGAGAAAGTGCTGAGCGCCGAATTGGAGCGCTACACGGACCGCACCATCATTTCGCGCGGGAGTCTGCTCGCGGAGCTGGCGCGCATCCGTGACGACGGCTATGCGATCTCGCACGAGGAGCTCGCGCTCGGCGTGAGCGGCGTCGCCGCCGTCGTGCTGGACCCGCTGGGCGAGCCGCTTGCCTCCATCTCTCTTGCCGGGCCGACCCGCGATATCGACGACGCGCGGCTGCGCGCGCAGGGCCGGGAACTCGTCGACGTCGCCTCTCACCTCTCCGCTCGCCTCGGGCGAGCCAGCTAGCTAGAAGGAGTCGTTGATATGCCTCACATGCTCCAACGCGCAGCGGTCGTCGCGCTATCGCTCGCGATCGGCGGCGCATCGCTCGCCGCGCCGGCCGCCGGTGCAGGCGGCGCGATCAAGGTCGGGGTCGATCTCGAGCTCTCCGGCCCCGCGTCCGTCTGGGGAACGCCGCAGTTGCGTTCCATCCAAATGGTGGCCGACGACGTCAACCAGCACGGCGGCATCGACGGCAAGAAGATCGAGCTCGTCGTTCTCGACAACAAGAGTGATCCGACGCAGTCGCTCACGAACGCCAAGCAGCTCGTGGAGCAGGATCATGTCTCGGCGGTGATCGGCGGCGGCACCAGCCCAACCACCATGCCGCTGCTCAAGTACATGGAATCGGCGAAGGTTCCGCTGATCTCCGACGGAGCGGCCAATCCCATCGTGACGCCCGTCGAAGAGCGTCATTGGGTGTTCAAGACGCCCCACAACGACTCCGTGATCGCGGAAGCCGTGGCGCGCTTCCTGGCGCGGAAGAAGCTTCAAAGCGTCGGCTTCATCAGCGTGAACAATGCCTACGGCGACTCCGGCCTGAGGCAATTCTCCGCCACGGCGCCGCGCTACGGTCTGAAGATCGTCGATCAGGAGAAGTTCGAAGCGACCGACTCCGACGTGACGGCCCAGCTCACCAAGATCCGCGACGCCAAGCCGCAAGCGCTCGTGGTGTGGGCCATCCCGCCGGGAACCTCCATCGTCGCCAAAGACGCGGCGCAGCTCTCGTTGCCCCAAACGCTGGTCTTCAGCCAAGGAGCGGGCGGCAACGCGTTCACGGAACTCGCCCAAAAAGCCGCCAACGGCGTCTACATCGTCACCACCAAGATTCCGGTGGCGTCGCAGCTTCCCGCCAACGATCCACAGAAGAAGCTGCTCGCCGGCTACGTCAAGGAGTACGATAGCCGCTACCACGAGGATCCCGACGCCATCGCCGCGTTCGGCGGCGACGCGATGCGCCTGCTGGCGACGGCCATGAAGAACGGCGGCGGCGATGATCCCTCGAAGATCCGCGATCAGCTGGAGAAGATCCACAACCTGGTCAGCCTCTCCGGCATCTACAACGTGACGCCCGAAGACCACCAGGGCCTTTCGATCAACGACCTCGTGATCGCCCAGTTCCGCGACGGAAAGTGGAACTTGGTCGCGGGCAAGTAGCGGGAGCGGCGTGGAGCAGTTTCTGCTGTCCGGCCTGGCAATCGGCGCGATCTACGCGCTGGTCGCCGTGGGCTTCGTGGTGATCCACAACGTCACGGGCATCATCAACTTCGCCCAAGGCGAGTTCGCGATGTGCGGTGCGATGACGGCGGCGGCGCTGGCGGCTGCCGCCGTCCCCCTGCCGCTGGCTCTCCTGGCGGGAGTCGCCCTCTCGGCGCTGGTGGGCCTCGTCACCTGGTACGCCGCCCTTCGCGGGGCGGCGAACAGCTCGCTGGTCGTTCAGATCATCATCACCATCGGCGCGAGCATCGCGTTGCGCGGCATCGCGCTCCTCGTGTTCGGCAGCTCGCCGAAGAGCGTTCCCGCGTTCAGCCAAGGCAGCGCGCTGACGCTCGGAGCGGCCACGTTGGCGCCGCAGCAGCTATGGGTGTTGGGCATCGTCATCGTCTTGATGGCGCTCCTGTGGTTGCTCTTCGAGCGCACGCGCCTTGGCGGCGCGCTGCTCGCCGCCGCGATGGACCGGCAAGCGGCGCGGCTCATGGGGATCGACCCGCTCGCGATGGGGGCGTTCTCGTTCGTGCTTGCCGCCGCGTTGGCCGGCATCGCGGGCGTGACGGTCGCGCCGATCACGTTGGCCACCTACAACATGGGATTGGCGCTGGGGCTCAAGGGCTTCGTCGCGGCGATCCTTGGCGGCATCTCAAGCGTCCCCGGCGCCGTCATCGGCGGTCTCTTGCTCGGCATCGTGGAGTCGGTGGGAAGCGGACTCCTGCCGTCGGGAAGCAAGGACGCCATCGCGTTCGTCGTGTTGATCGCCGTGCTCTTCGCTCGTCCGGAGGGACTCTTTGGCCACCGTGCGCAACGCGTGTAGCGCGATCGCCGTCGCGCTGCTGATCGCCGTTCCATTCCTGCACAACGGCTATCTCACGGGACTCCTGGTCGTCGTGGCCATCGACGCGCTCGCCGCCACCGGGTTGGGTCTTCTGGTCGGCGCCGCCGGTGAAGTCTCGCTGGCGCAGGCGGCCTTCATGGGCATCGGCGCGTACGCCACGGCGCTGCTGGCCGGACACGGCTGGAACGCGTGGCTGGCCATCATCGGCGCCGGCGCCGTCGTCGTCGCGCTCGCGGCGGTCGTCGGCTATCCCACGCTGCGGCTCCGCGGCCATTACTTGACGTTGGCCACGCTGGGCCTGGGCATCATCGTGTTCGTCGCGCTCAACGAAGCGTCGCCGCTCACCGGAGGGCCTTCGGGCTACGGGGACTACCCGTCGTTGCGGATCGGAGCGCTGAGGCTCTCGGGTGACGTGCCGTTCTACGTGCTGGCGTGGCTGTGCGTCGCGCTGGCGGTCATCGGCGGCGCGGCGCTTCGCGCGTCATGGCGAGGCCGCGCCCTGCGCGCCATCTCCGCCAGCGAAGTGGCGGCGGCTTCGGTCGGCGTCTCCGTGCGCGCGCGCAAGCTCGAGGCGTTCGTGCTCTCGGCCGTCGCCGCGTCGCTTGCGGGCTCCATCTACGCCTTCTACGTCGGCTTCATCTCGCCGACCAGCTTCGGCTTCGAGCAATCGGTCTTCTTGCTCGTGATGGTCGTCCTGGGCGGAGCGGAAACGGCCACGGGGCCCGTGTTCGGCTCGCTGTTGTTCGTCATCGCCAACGAGGTGCTCCAAGCGCTGGGGAGTCATCTCTTTCCGTCCACGGCGCAATCGGCCGTGGCGGCGTTGCAGATCGTCGCCTTCGGCATCGTGCTCATCGTCGTCATGCGTCTGCTCCCGCGAGGCGTCGCGGGAGCATGGCTGGAAAAGGTCGCGCGGTGAGCGCCGCATTGCTGGAGATCCGCGGCGCGCGAAAGCGATTCGGCGGCGTCGTCGCCGTCGACGACGTCTCGTTCGACGTTCGCCGAGGCGAGTTCGTCTCGATCATCGGACCCAACGGGGCGGGCAAGACCAGCGTCTTCAACCTCATCACCGGCGCGTACGCGCCGGACGGCGGTGAGATTCGGCTGGACGGCCACTCGCTCGTCGGCAAGAGCCTGACGGCCATCGCCCGGCTCGGCGTGGCGCGGACGTTCCAAACGCTGCAGCTCTTCGGCTCGATGCGCGCCGTCGACAACGTCGTCGTCGCTCTCGAAGCGCGGGGCGTGCGCGGCTCGCAGGCCTACCACCGCGCCCGCCGGCTGCTCGAAGACGTCGGGCTGGCCGACCGAGCGCACGCGCTCGCGCACGACCTCAGCTTCGGACAGCAGCGCATGCTCGAGTTGGCGCGCGCGTTGGCCGCCGAGCCGAAGATGCTGCTCCTCGACGAGCCCACCAGCGGCCTCTCGCGCGGCGAGGTCGCGGCGCTCGTCGAGCAGCTCCGCCGCTTGCGCGCCTCCGGCCTCACCATCCTGATGATCGAGCACGATCTGCGGACCGTGATGGCGGAGTCGGATCGCGTCGTCGTCCTCCACCGCGGAAGGACGCTGGCGACGGGAACGCCGGCCGACGTGCGAAACCATCCGGACGTCGTCGCCGCGTATCTCGGCGAGTCGCTCGAGCGGCCGCGCCGCGCCGCCTCCGCCGGCAAGGGCAACGTCCTCCTCGCCGTGGAGGATCTCGTCACCGACCGCGGCGACGTTCGCGCGTTGGATGGCGTGCGGCTCGACGTGCGTGAAGGTGAGCTGCTGGCGATCGTCGGCGCGAACGGCGCCGGCAAATCGACCCTGCTGGGAACGCTCGCGGGGCTCTACCCACCGCGGTCCGGGCGCGTCACGCTTTGCGGAGAGCCGATCCACGGGATGCCGGCGGAGGAGATCGTGCGTCGCGGCATCGCGCTCGTGCCGGAGCGCCGTCACGTCTTCGAAGATCTCACGGTGGCCCGAAATCTCGAGCTGGGCGCATACGCGCGCGGCGGAGCCGATGACGCGGAGCTGGATCGCGTCTACACGCTCTTCCCGCGGCTCGCGGAGCGGGCGCGGCTGCGCGCGGGGACGCTCTCCGGCGGCGAACAGCAGATGCTTGCCATTGCCCGAGGCCTGCTGGCGAAGCCGTCGCTCCTGCTCCTCGACGAGCCGTCGCTAGGCTTGGCGCCGCGTGTCGTTGCGGAGATCTTCGATGCGCTCGACGCCGTGCGCCGCGCCGGCACCACCATCGTCCTCGTGGAGCAGAACGCGCTCGCGGCCCTGCCCCTGGCCGATCGCTTCGCCGTGATGGAGCGCGGTCGCATCACCGCCATGGGAAACGCGGCCGACCTCTCCGGCGATCCGCGGTTGGCGGCGGCCTATCTCGGCACGGAGGTCGCCCAAACGCTCCCGACGTCATGACCTTGGAGGAGACCATGGCACGTCCCGATCTCGTTTCCGGCATCGCCCGCGCGCTCTTCACGGGGCTCGTGGACGACGCGGCGCTCTTCCCTCCGCGGGAAGCGACGATGATGGATGCGTTGCGCGGCCACGCCGCTCACCGCGCCGGCCGCCACGGCTTCCTCCAAGGGCCGTTCGTGGTTCCGGCGCGGCGCGTGCGCGAGCTGCTGGAGATCGACCGCGAGATCAAGGGCTCGCTGCGGCTCAGCGTCACCGTCGACTACGCCGACGTCGACGCCGCCGTCGCCGATGTCGTCGCCGCGCTCTCGGATGCGCGCGCGACGGACGTCTCCGTCGTCATGGTAGAGATGCGCCTCCCGTCGGCGGACGTCCCCATGTCCGATCTCCGTCGCGCTTGCGATGCGCTCTCCGCGTTGCGCTCGGACGCCGGAGGGCTCGACGTCTTCATCGAGTCTTCTGGAATGCTGACCTCTCCCGGCGAGCCGAACCTGCTCGCGGACACCATCGTGTCGCTGCGGAGCACCGTTGCGATGTTCGTCGGCGCGAAGCTGCGCACGGGAGGCCTCACGGACGACGCGGTTCCATCGAGCGAGCTGGTCGCGCGCTTCATCGCGGCGATGCGAGACCGCGGCGTGCCGTGGAAAGCGACGGCCGGCCTGCATCATCCCGTGCGCGGCGTCCACGGCGGCCGGATGATGCACGGTTTCCTCAACGTGCTGGCGGCGGCCCTTGCGGCGAATGCGCGCGCGCTGAGCGATGGGCAGCTGGTGACCGTGTTGGAAGATGCCCATCACGGCGACTTTCGCCTCACCGACGAGGGCTTCGCATGGCGCGACGTCAGTTTCGACCGGACGGCGATCGCCCGAGCCCGGCGAGAGGCCTTGCGCTCTTTCGGAAGCTGCAGCTTCGAAGAACCCGTCGACGGCCTCTGCGGCCTCGGAATGTTGCCGTGAATCCGATGTTCGCGTCGAGCTTTCAACGAAGCGTTCAAGGACAGGAGGAGATGATGACCGCGGCAATGCCGGCCTATCAATCCGGGTTCGGTAACGAGTTCGCGACGGAAGCGCTTCCGGGAGCCTTGCCGGTCGGACAGAACTCGCCCCAGCGCCCTCCGTACGGCCTCTATGCCGAGCAATTCTCCGGAACGGCCTTCACGGCGCCCAGGGACGTCAACCGGCGCTCGTGGCTCTATCGCATCCGTCCCGCGGCCGTGCACCGTCCGTTCGCGAAGATCGAGAACGGTCGGCTCACCAGCCGCTTCGACGAGCTGCCGGTTACGCCCAACCAGCTCCGCTGGGATCCGCCGGCGATGCCGAGCCAACCGACGGATTTCGTCCAAGGCCTCGTCACCATGGCGGGCAACGGCGATCCCGGCGCGCAGACGGGCTGCGGCATTCACCTCTACGTCGCCAACCGATCGATGGTCGATCGCTACTTCTACAGCGCCGACGGCGAGTTGCTGATCGTTCCGCAGATGGGTCGCCTTCGCTTGGCGACGGAGCTGGGACTGATCGACGTGGAGCCGCAGGAGATCGCCGTCATTCCTCGCGGTCTCCGTTTTCGCGTGGAGCTCCTCGACGGCGAAGCTCGCGGTTACGTGTGCGAGAACTACGGCGCGCTCTTTCGTCTTCCCGACCTCGGACCGATCGGCGCGAACGGGCTTGCCAATCCGCGCGACTTTCTCACGCCCGTGGCCTGGTACGAGGATCGTGAGGGCACCTTCGAGCTCGTCGCCAAGCTCATGGGCAACCTCTGGTCCGCGGAGATCGACCATTCACCGCTCGACGTGGTCGCATGGCACGGCAACTACGCGCCGTACAAGTACGATCTGCGCCGCTTCAACACCATCGGCTCGATCAGCTACGATCATCCCGACCCGTCCATCTTCTTGGTGCTCCATTCCGTGAGCGACACGCCGGGCGTGGACAACATCGACTTCGTGATCTTCCCGCCGCGCTGGCTCGTCGCGGAGAACACCTTCCGCCCGCCGTGGTTTCACCGTAACGTGGCCAGCGAGTTCATGGGCCTCATCCACGGCGTCTACGACGCGAAAGAAGAGGGCTTCGTGCCCGGCGGCGCCAGCCTGCACAACTGCATGAGCGGCCACGGCCCGGACGCCGACACCTACGAGAAAGCCATCGCGGCCGACACGTCCCAACCTCACCATATCGTCGACACGATGGCATTCATGTTCGAGACACGATGGATCATTCGGCCCACGCGGTTTGCGATGGAGACGGCGCAGCTCCAGGCGGATTACTTCCAGTGCTGGCAAGGGCTGCGCAAACGCTTCAACCCCAACGAACGGTGAAGGCAGGATCGGACAGAGGATCTCATGAGCGATTTCACGCAAGCTGCCGCGCCCGGACTGCGGCTTTTCGATCCCGAGCGCTCGCGCGAGGCGGCGCGCTCTTTCGATCTCGCCGCTCCACCTACCGATTTCTACGACGATCCGTTTCCCTACTACCACGCGCTTCGGATGCACGATCCCGTGCGGCTCATGCCCGACGGATCGTACTTCTTGACGCGCTACGCCGACCTGCAAGTCGTCTACCGGGACACCAAGACGTTCAGCTCCGACAAGCGGATCGAGTTCTTGCCGAAGTTCGGGGACTCGCTGCTCTACCAGCACCACACCACGAGTCTGGTCTTCAACGATCCGCCCCTCCACACGCGCGTGCGGCGTCTGATCATCGGCGCGCTCTCGCCGAAGGCGGTCAACGCCATGGAAACGCCGCTGGTCCAGCTCGTCGACGGGCTGCTCGACGCCATGGAAGCGAAGGGCGAGGTCGACCTCATCGCCGATTTCGCCGCCGCGATCCCCGTCGAGGTGATCGGCAATCTGCTGGGCGTGCCGCACGACGAGCGCGAGCCGTTGCGCGGCTGGTCGTTGGCCATCCTCGGCGCGCTGGAGCCGGTCATCTCGCGCGAGATGCTCGAGCGCGGGAACCAAGCCGTTCGCGAGTTCTTGGCGTACCTCGAGACGCTGGTGGCGCGGCGTCGCGCGCATCCCGGCGATCCCGAGAAAGACGTCCTCACGCGGTTGATTCAAGGCGAACAGGATGGCGAGCGTCTCACGGAGACGGAGCTTCTGCAGAACTGCATCTTCATTCTGAACGCCGGGCACGAGACGACGACGAACCTCATCGGGAATGGTCTCCACGCGTTGTTGGAGTGGCCCGATCAGAGGCGGCTGCTGTGCGAGAACCCAGAGCTCATCGCGTCGGCGATCGAAGAGTTCTTACGCTTCGAAAGCTCCAACCAACTGGGAAACCGCATCACCACCACGGACGCGGTGGTCGGCGGCGTGCCGATGCCCGCGGGCACGCAGATCACGCTCTGCATCGGCGCGGCCAATCGGGATCCGGAGCAATTTCCCGATCCCGATCGGCTGGACGTCCGGCGCTCCCCGAACCGCCACCTCGCGTTCGGCTCAGGCGCCCACATCTGCGCGGGGATGCACCTCGCGCGTTTGGAGGGGCGCATCGCGATCTCGCGCTTCCTCCGACGCTTCCCCGACTACCGCTTGAACGGAACGCCTATCCGCGGCGGTCGTGCCCGGTTCCGGGGCTTCCTTTCGATTCCCGCGGCGCTGCGCTGACGGCAAGCGCGCCTTGCTCGATCTGTCGCTTGACGTAGTCCATCGCCGTCATCGAGCCATTCTCCGGCGGCCCGCCGGGGGCGTGATGGGGCTCAGATCTCGGCCGCCATCGAATGCTCGATTGCCGTCTGCAGCGCTTTGACGACGCCTTCGAGATGCTTGCGCATCGCCGCTTCCGCCGCGTCCGGATCGTTCGCGCAGATGGCCTTCACGATCGCGTCGTGCTCGGCCATCGACTGTTTTGCTCTTCCGGGGACGAGAATCGATCGATACCGGAAGCGCACCACCTGTGACCTGAGGTTGGCCAGGATCCTGCTGGCGGTGGCGTGCGCGGCGACCTCTCGAATCTTGGCGTGGAGCGTTCCGTTGATATCGGAGTACGCGATGAGGTTGCTCTCGTCGTAGGCGGCGCGCATCTCGCGCAGGATCCGGCGCAGAGCGGCGCGATCCTCGCTGTTGGCGCGCTCCGCCGCCTGTCGGGCGACAAGCCCTTCCAGGGCGGCGCGCACTTGAGTGATCTCCAGCGCCTCGCGTTCGGAGAGCACGCGAACGCGCGCCCCGCGATTGCGCTCGAGCACCACCAATCCCTCGTGCTCCAGCCGTATCAGCGCGGCGCGCACGTTCGTGCGATTGGTGCGAAGCATGTCGACGAGCCGCTCTTCGACCAGGCGCTCGTTGGGCATGAACTCGCCCTTGACGATCGCGTCGCGCAGCCGCGCTACGTAATCACCGCTCACGTCAGTCCGCAAACGGATCCGCGGGAGGAGCCGTCGAGAGCTCCACGACCACCGTCTTCACCTCGGTGTACTCGTGAAGGACCTCGAGGCCGTTCTCGCGGCCGATACCGCTGAGCTTGTATCCGCCATACGGGAGCATCCAATGCACCGGTCGATACGTATTGACCGAGACCAACCCTGCCTCCAGCTGATGGGCGACGCGGTGGGCGCGACCGACGTCCGACGTCCAGAGGCCTGCCACCAAGCCGTAGTCCACGTTATTAGCCAGTGCGACGACCTCCTCTTCGGTCTCGAACGGAATGGCCGCCACCACGGGGCCGAAGATCTCTTCCTGAGCCAACCGCGAACCGTTGTCCACGTCGGCGAAGATGGTTGGCTCGACGAAGTATCCGCGCGCAAAGCCCTCAGGCCGTCGCCCGCCTGTGACGAGTCGTGCGCCTTCCTCTCGGCCGATCTCGATGTAGCGCATCGTTTTGGCGAGCTGCTCCGCCGACGTCTGCGGCCCGATGTGCGTGCGGGTGTCGAGCGGCATGCCCACGCGGATGCGGCGGGCGCGCTCCGCCAGATGTTGGACGAACTGCTCGTACACGGGCCGTTGCACGAAGATCCGCGATCCCAGCGAGCAAGACTGTCCCGTGGAGCGAAACGCTCCATGCGTCGCCACGACGAGAGCTTTCTCCAGATCGGCGTCGGCGAAGATGATGTGCGGCGATTTGCCGCCGCACTCGAACGTGCAGCGCTTGAGGTTCACGCTGGCGCTCTTCATGATCTCTTGCGCCGTGCGATGCTCGCCCGTGAACGAGATCTTGCTCACGCCGCGATGGGAGACCAGCGACGCGCCGGCGACGGCGCCGAAACCGGGCACCACGTTGAGGACTCCCGGCGGAAAACCGGCTTGCTCGAAGAGTTTGGCGACTTCCAAGGCCGTGACCGGCGTCTGCTCGGCGGGCTTCAGGACGACGGCGTTGCCGGCGGCAAGCGCGGGGCCCAGCTTCCACGAGTACAGCGAGATGGGCGAGTTCCACGGCAGGACCGCGCCCACGACGCCCACGGGCTCGCGCCGCGTGTACGCCAGCGCGTCGGGGCGAAACGGAATCTGCTCGCCGAAGATCTTGTCGGCCGCGCCCGCGAAGAATCGCAGCCAATCGGCCGCGCGCCGCACCTCGCCGAGCGTGTCGCGCAGCGGCTTTCCGTTGTCGCGGCTCTCCAGCACGGCCAGCTCCTCGGCGTGCGCGTCGAATAGCGCGGCGAGACGGTGGATCAGCGCGCCGCGCTGTGAAGCGGCGATGCTGGAGGACCACGGTCCTCGCATCGCCGCTTGCGCGGCCGAGACGGCTCTGTCGATATCGATCTCGTCGGCCTCGGGGACTTCGGCCCACACCTCTTCGGTGGATGGATCGATGGAACGGATCGTGCGGCCGGAGTGCGCGGGGACCCACTCGCCTCCGATATAGAGCCGATCGTAGATCCGATTCGAAGCGTCCACCTTTGTGGTCATGCCGGGCTCCTCACACTTGACAGAAGGGTCGTTTATCGACGATATTGTTCAAAATGTTGTTGACAATTTTGACAGCTTCCTGCTACGCGCGGAGCAACGACGTGCGCCGACTCGTGGAGAAGACGCTGTGACTTGGCACGAGATCCTCATCGAGACGTTCAAGCGCAACGACGTGCGCCTGGCCACCTACGTTCCGGATCGCGTGCTCACGCCGCTGATCCATGGGGTGAGCGACGATCCGTTCTTCACGGCGTTTCCGGCGACGCGCGAGGAAGAGGCCGTTGGCATCGCGTGCGGCGCCTGGATGGGCGGCATGCGTGGTGTGGTCTTGATGCAGACGAGCGGCTTCGCCACGCTGGCCAACGTCTTGGCCTCGCTGGCCGTCCCCTACCAGATCCCGCTGCTGATGGTCATCTCCGAGCGGGGCACGTTGGGCGAGTTCAATGTCGGGCAGGTGATGGTCTGTCGCACGATGCGCCCCGCGCTCGACGCGATGGGCATCGAGCATCACACGATTACGCGGCTCGACGAGCTGGAGTTCGTCGCCGATCGGTCGATCAAACAGGCCGTGGCGACGCAAGCGCCGGCGGCGTTGATCCTGTCGCCTCTGCTCACCGGCGGAAAGGTCTTCAAGGAGTAGCGCATGGCACTGAGCCGTTTCGAAGTCACGTCGCTCCTCGTCTCCAAGCTGACCCGCGACGAGGCGGTCGTCGGCGGCATCGGCAACACGAACTTCGACCTGTGGGCCGTGGGGCATCGCCCGCAAAACTTTTACATGCTCGGAAGCATGGGACTGGCCGTTCCCATCGCGTTGGGCGTCGCGCTGGCCCAGCCTCAGCGCGGTGTGATCGCGTTGGAAGGTGACGGATCAATGCTCATGCAGGTGGGTGCGCTCGCGACCGTCGCCGCCCTGCGTCCGAAGAATCTGACGATCGTGATCATGGACAACGCGATCTATCAGATCACGGGCTCGCAGCCCACGGCCACGGCCACGGGCGCGGACTTGGTGGCCATGGCGCGCGGCGCGGGAATTCGCGAAAGCCACTGGGCCGACACGTTGGAGCGCTTTGGAGAGCTCTTCGACCGCGCGCAGGCGCAGGGCGGCCCAACGCTCATCGGCGTGCGCATCGACGGCGAGCCCGCCAAAGCGACCACGGAACGCGATCCCGCGCGCATTCGTCACCGCTTCATGCGGGGACTGGGAGTCATCGCCTGATGCCTACGCTCGAACCCCTTCGCGCCGTCATCGCCGTTTTGGGTCTCGGTGAGGCCGGCTCGCTGATCGCCAAAGATCTCGTGCGCGCCGGGGTGCGCGTTCAGGGCTGGGACCCCTGGCCTCACGGAGACCTCGCGAGCATTCCGCTCATGGAGAGCTTCGAAGCGGCCGTCACGGGCGCCGACGTCGTCGTCAGCGTCAATTGGGCTCGCGTCGCGGAAGACGTCGCTCGCCAAGCGGCGCCGCTGATCGGCCCGTCGGTGCTCTTCGCGGACTTCAACACCAGCGGCCCGGAGCTCAAGCGGTCGCTGGCGGCCATCATCGAGCCGACGGGAGCCGCGTTCGCCGACGTCGCCATGATGTCGCCCGTGCCCGGCTTTGGAATCCGGGTGCCGGCCTTCGCGGCGGGCGGCGGCGCGGAGCGGTTCGCGCGTATCTTCCGGAGCTACGGAATGCCCGTCGACGTCGTCGGCCCCAACGCCGGTGAGGCCGCCGCTCGCAAGCTCGTGCGCAGCGTCTTCTTCAAGGGCATGGCCGCCGCCGTTTGCGAGAGCCTGGAAGCGGCCGCCGCCAGCGGCGTCTACGACTGGATGTACGGCGACATCGCCAAAACGTTCGAGAAGGCCGATGCGGCCCTCGTCCAACGCCTCGTGGAAGGAAGCCGCACGCATGCCGTGCGTCGCGCGCACGAGATGCGCGAAGTCGTCGCTCTGCTGAATCACCTCGGCGTGCCGCCCGCCATCTCCTCGGCCTCGGTCGAGGTGCTCGAGCGCCTCGCCAAGAGCGCCCAGTCCAGCGATACCGTCACTTCGGATGTGCGTCACGAGCGCTGATCCGCGGCTTCACGCGCCGGCTTCCGCCCGCGCGCGGGACATCGTGCGGGGCGCCTACGATCTCCACGTTCACGTCAACCCGGACGTCATCACCCGGCGCATCGACGATCTCGATCTCGCGGAGCGTTTCGGCGAGCTGGGGCTGCGCGGGTTCGTGCTGAAATCGCACTACGTTCCCACGGCCGAGCGCGCGCGGGTCGTGCGCAAAGCCGTTCCCGGCGTCGATGCGCTGGGCGCGATCGTCTTGAATCAGGCCGTGGGCGGCCTCAATACGATTGCCGTGGAGATCGCCGCGCGCGAGGGCGCGCGGTTCGTCTGGCTTCCCACATTCGACGCGGAGAACGAGCCGGCGGGGCGCGTTGCCCCGCAACCGGGAGCGCACCTCCCGGCTTGGGCCGAGATGCAGCACGAGCTTCGGCGGCAAGGCGTCGCGTCGGAGCCCGTGCCCGTCGTCGATACGGAAGGCAACGTGCTGCCCGAAACGCGCGCCGTCCTGCGCGCGGTGGCGCGTCACGGCTTGGTGCTGGCCACGGGTCATCTCGGCCGAGACGAGATCTTCGCCGTCGTCGATGCCGCGCGAGAAGAAGGCGTCGAGCACATCGTCGTCACCCATCCGGAGTTTCCCACGCAGCGCATCTCGCCGCGCGATCAGGCGGCGCTGGCGGAGCGGGGAGCGTTGCTCGAGCGCTGCTTCACGACGGCGCACACGGGCAAGGTGGCCTGGGAAGAGATGTACGCCAACATCCGCGCGGCCGGCATCGAGCGTTCGTTTCTCTCGACGGACTTGGGACAGCTCTCCAATCCACCCATCGAAGATGGACTGGCGTTGATGGCCGATCGCATGGTGGCGGCCGGGTTCAGCTCCGATGAGATTCACCGCATGGCCGTCGTCAACACTCGTTTGCTGGCGAAAGGAGAACGATGAGCTCGGTAATCGCCCTCGACCACGTATCGAAGTGGTTCTTCAAACGCGACGGCACGAGGCTCATCGCCGTGGAGGACATCAGCTTCGAAGTGCCCGAGGGCGCGTTCGTCACGATCGTCGGGCCCAGCGGCGGCGGAAAGTCGACGATCTTCAACATGATCGCCGGCCTCGAGCGGGCCGATGCGGGCGAAGTGCGCTACCGTGATCGACCGATCACCAAACCCAACGTGGGCATCGGGTACATGACGCAAAGAGACGCGCTGCTTCCGTGGCGGACGGTCCTGGCGAACATCATGCTCCCGCTGCACATTCAAGGCGTCGACGAGCGCTCGGCCCGCGAACGGTCGCTGGAGATCATGGCGCGCGTGGGACTCTCGGGGTTTGCGGAGATGCGCCCGTCGGAGCTGTCCGGCGGCATGCTGAAGCGCGCGGCGCTGGCCCGAACGTTGGTCTATGATCCCGAGACCCTGCTCATGGACGAGCCGTTCGGCAACATCGACATTCAGTTGAAGCTCCAGCTCCATCGCGAGCTCCTCTCGCTGTGGGAGAGTGAGCGCAAGACGGTGGTTTTCGTGACCCACGATCTCGAGGAGGCGATCGCGCTCTCCGACGAGGTCGTCGTCTTTGCCGGGCGTCCCGGTCGCATTCGCGCCCTCGTGCCTATCGATCTTCCGCGACCGCGCGATCCCGTTGCAATTCGCTTCGAGCCCGGGTTTCAGCAGATTCACCGGCATCTCTGGAGCCTGCTCGACTCCACTCACGAGGCGTGACATGGCAGACGCAGCAATCGCGATGACGGAACGCATGATCGACCCCGCCGTGGCGAACGCCCGACGCCGCCGCTGGGCCGTCTTCGCGGGACGCGCCCTGTTGATCGTTGCGGTGCTCGGCGTCTGGCAGCTGGCGAGTCCAAAGCTCGATCCCGTCATTTTCAGCTCGCCGCTCCAAATCGCGCAACGCCTCGGCGAGTGGCTCGCGAACGGGACGCTGTGGAAGAACCTCCTCGTCACGGGCGAGGAAGTGGCGCTGGGATACGTCATCGGCGCGGCCGCCGGCGTCGTCCTCGGCCTTGTGCTCGGCAGCTACCCCGTCTTGGCCGAGATCCTCGATCCCGTCCTGATGGCCATTTACGGGGTGCCGAAGATCGCGTTTGGTCCGCTCTTCGTGGTGTGGTTCGGCATCAACATCACGCCGAAGCTGGTCATCACGGCCATCATGGTCTTTTTCTTCATGTTCTTCTCCACCTACGACGGCGTGCGGCGGGTGGACAAGAGCCTCATCAACAGCATCCGCCTCATGGGCGCGACGCCGTTGCAGGAGCGTCTCTTGGTGACGATTCCCGGATCGCTTCCTTCCATTTTCCTCGGGCTGAAGCTGGCCGTTCCCGAGGCGCTCGTGGGAGCCATCGTCGGCGAGCTCATCGTCTCCAATCACGGCGTCGGCTATCTCATTCAGTTCGCGGCGACCCAGCTGGACAGCGCCGGAGTGTTCGCGGGGCTCTTCGTGCTGATGCTTCTGGCCCTGGTGGCCAACTCGATCGTCAAGCTTGCTTCCGAGAAGAAAGGAACCTACGAATGAGAAAACTGCGGCAATCGCTGGCGCTTCTCGCGTGCGCAGCTCTCGGCCTGAGCGTCCTCGCGGCAGCGCCCGCGCGCGCGGCCGACACCCTGACGCACGTGACCATCGCGCAAACGAGCAACTCGCTGGGCTGGGCTGGCAACTACATCGCCGACTCCGAGGGATTCTTCCGCCAACAGAAGCTCGACGTCGATATCCAGATCGTCGGCGGCGGAGATCCGCAGGTCTTCGCGGCGATGAGAAGCGGCGGAGCGCAGTTCGGGGCCGTGACGACGATCGCTGCGCTGGAAGCGCTCAGCAAGGGCGAGCCGCTCAAGATGATCAGCCCCTACGTGGACCAGTTCGTCGTCCAGATCGTCATGAATCCCGATTTCGCGAAGAAGCACGGCATCACGGACAAGATGCCGTTGAAGGAGAAGTTCGCGAGGCTCAAGGGTGCCATCGTCGGAACGCTTGACGTCGGCGGCGGCCTCGATCTGCTCTTCCGCGGGCTGGCGAAGGAGTACGGGCTGAGCGTCGATCAGGACTTCACCGAGACGGCGATCCATTCGTACGCCGCGCTCCTGGCCGCCTGTAAGCGGGGAGAGGTGAATGTCGCGCTCACGGCCATTCCCTACGGAACCGTCGGGACGCAGGAGTACGGGCTGGTCTCCATCGCGGACTTCTGGAGCGGCGGCGTGCCCGAGTTTGACGGCGCCGTTCATGAGGGGCTGTTCGTGACGAAGGAGTACGCGGCCGGCCAACCCGACGTGGTCGATCGCATGCAGCGCGCGCTCGGCCAGGCCTATGCGTTCATCCATCAACATCCGGACCGTGCCGTCGAGGATCTGCATAAGCGCTTCCCGGCGCTGCCGGTGCGGGCGATCCAGACGCTGATCGTCACCGATGCCGCCAGCTACCCGTCGAACGTCACCGTCTCCAAGCGCGGATTCGAGATCGTCCGCGACTTCGTGGCGAGCTACATCGTCCCTTCGGCGAAGTCGATCGGCTATCGCGACGTCGTGTTGCCCAGCGCTCAGCAGAAGTAGTCGCGCGCGGCTAGTCGTTGAATTGAATCGTGATGCCCGCGCGATGGTAGCCCGCGTAACGGCGTCGTCGTTCGAGGAACGCCAGCAGCGGTTCGCGCACGACGTCCACCGTTAGCCGCGCGTGTAACTCATCGCGCGGCACCCACGCGAGGTCAACCACGTGGCGATCGCCTTCCACCAATCGCGGCTCACCATCGGCGTGGGCCGCGAAGGTGTAATTGGTGAAGTGCGTCTCCGCGTCGTACGACTCGCTCACGTAGAGCAAGTCGCCCACGCGGACGCGCAACGACGTCTCTTCGAAGACCTCGCGCTCCAGCGCCTCGGTCAACAGCTCCCCCGGCTCTTGCCGGCCGCCGGGAAGATTCCACAGCGGCGCGGGCTGATTCGGGTAGCGGTTGGCCACCAGCAACACGCTGCCGCCGCGCTCGATCAGCGCCGTGCAGAGATGGACCCTCGTCGCCTGATTCATGCGAGCCGGCCTACGTCGGGCGAAATCGCCGCCCTTAGGCCATGCGATGCCAGATGAGGGGGCTAGGGACGGGCGTGGGGTGCGGTTGGTCCGGCGGCGGCGCGTGCGGGGCGGGAGGTGCCGGCGGCGCCGGCTGAGCGGGAGCGGGCCGGCCGCGCGGAGCGACGGGCGGCCGGGCGAAGCGGGCGACGGGAACCGGATGGGGGGCGGCCATGTGGTTCGGGCGTGACGAACCCGCCGGCGGGGAAACGCCGCACGCGAACATGACCGCGAGCCCAAGAGACACCCGCCGCCGCATGGAAAGCGGATTCGCCCGCTGTGCCCACCCCTCCCGCCTCGTCGGCGCGACGGCCGCGGATCGCGAGACGGATGTCGCGGAAGGGAATCCCTCTCGGCTGCCGAAACCCGAGCGACCGAATACCAGCAGGCCCCGCGTCCGTGGCCTGCTTGACGTTGCGCGGCGATAGGTGCTATACTGCGGCCCTATGCCCCCCGGATAGATGAAGTGCGGACAGGCGGCGAGTCCCATGGCACAGGACTGGTCCGCTTGTGTATTGGTGTTGGCGCGCTCCGGGGGGTAGCGTGCTTTGCAGCCAGACGGCCAGACGGCGAGTAGGTACGAAAAGAAGATGGCGAAGACCTCAATCAAGGTTCAAGAGCGCCCGAGCATCCCCACCGATGGACACGGCGCATTTACGGTGGAGGCGACCGAAGAGGTCGGCCTGAAACGTCAACGCTATTCCTTCGCGAAGATCCCCAACGTCCTCAACGTTCCCGATCTGATCGAGCTGCAGAAGGCTTCCTTTGAATGGTTCACCACGGAGGGCCTCCGCGAGGCCTTTGCCTCCATTTCGCCCATCAAAGATTTCACGGGCAACCTCGTGCTGGAGTTCGGCGAGCATTCGCTGGGCGAGCCCAAGTTCTCCGTGGAGGAGTGTCGCGAGCGCGACATGACGTACAGCGCGCCGCTGCGCGTGCGCGTCCGCCTCATCACGGCTGAGTCCGGCGAGATCAAGGGCATCCCGGACCAAGAGATTTTCATGGGCGACTTCCCTTTGATGACGGACAAGGGAACGTTCATGATCAACGGCGCCGAGCGCGTCATCGTTTCCCAGCTGGTGCGCTCCCCGGGCGTCTACTTCATGCGTGACGTCGACACCAACAACCGTCCGACGTTCAACGCCACGATCATCCCCAACCGCGGCGCCTGGATCGAATTCGAGACGGACAACGGCACGAAGAACGACGAGACGGAAGGCACCGTCGGCGTCCGTATCGACAAGAACCGCAAGATCTACGTCACCACCTTCATCCGCGCGCTCGACCCGCGTTGGGAGAGCGATGAGGCCATCCTCGAGCTGTTCGACCACAGCCCGCTGATCAAGAACTGCCTGGAGAAGGACAAGGACGTCAAGACGCGCGAGGACGCGCTCAAGGAGATCTACAAGAAGCTGCGCCCCGGCGAGCCCGAGAACCCGGAGAACGCCGAGAACCTCTTGCGCTCGCTCTTCTTCGACGAGAAGCGTTACGATCTCGCCGCCGTCGGCCGTTACAAGGTCAACTCCAAGCTGGAAGAGGAGTTCGCCGAGGCCGGCCTCACCCCGCCGGATCTCTCCAAGCGCTGCCTGGAGAAGGAAGACATGATCGCCGTCGTCAAGCGGTTGATCAAGGTCGCCGAGCGCAAGGTCCACGTCGACGACATCGACCACCTCGGCAACCGTCGCATCCGTTCCGTCGGCGAGCTGCTGCAGAACCAGTTCCGCGTGGGCTTGCTCCGCCTCGAGCGCGTGGTGCGCGAGCGCATGACCACGCAGGACATCGAGACGGTCACGCCTCAGGCGCTGATCAACATCCGTCCCGTAGTGGCGGCGATCAAGGAGTTCTTCGGCTCCAGCCAGCTCTCGCAGTTCATGGACCAAACGAACTCGCTGGCGGAGCTGACGCACAAGCGCCGTCTCTCGGCGCTCGGTCCCGGTGGCCTCTCGCGTGAGCGTGCCGGCTTCGAAGTGCGCGACGTTCACCACTCGCACTACGGGCGCATCTGCCCGATCGAGACGCCGGAAGGGCCCAACATCGGGCTGATCGGCTCGCTCGCCACGTACGCGCGCGTCAACCGTTACGGCTTCATCGAGACGCCGTACCGCGTCGTGGAGAACGGCCGCGTGACGGACGAGGTGAAGTACCTCACGGCCGATCAGGAAGACAAATACGTCATCGCGCAGGCCAACACCCCCGTCGACGAAAACGGCCGCATCCTCGCCGAGCGCGTGGTGGCGCGCTTCGCCGAGGAGTACGTCGAAGAGCCGCCGGAGCGCGTTCAGTTCATGGACGTCTCGCCGCGACAGATCGTCTCCGTCGCGACGGCGCTCATCCCGTTCCTCGAGCACGACGACGCCAACCGCGCGCTGATGGGCGCGAACATGCAGCGTCAGGCCGTGCCGTTGCTCCGCCCGCAGGCGCCCATCGTGGGCACCGGCATGGAGTACCGCGCGGCGAAGGACTCGGGCGGCTGCGTCGTCTGCCTCGCGGACGGCACGGTCAGCTACGTCGACGCCGGCCGCGTCGTCGTCAAGCAAGACGATACCGGCATGGAGCGGACCTACGATCTCCTGAAGTTCACGCGCTCCAACGCGGGCACGTGCATCAACCAGCGCCCCATCGTGAAGGTGGGCGAACAGGTCAAGCGCGGCCAGATCATCGCCGACGGCCCGTCAAGCGATGAGGGCGAGCTGGCGCTGGGTCAGAACGTGCTCGTGGCGTTCATGCCGTGGGAAGGCTTCAATTACGAGGACGCCATCCTCATCTCCGAGCGCATGGTCAAGGACGATCGCTTTACCTCGATCCATATCGAGGAGTACGAGTGCGAGGCCCGCGACACGAAGCTCGGTCCCGAAGAGATCACGCGCGACATTCCCAACGTCGGCGAGGACGCGCTCAAGGATCTGGACGAGAACGGCATCGTGCGTATCGGCGCCGAGGTCCGTCCCGAAGACATCCTCGTCGGCAAGGTCACGCCCAAGGGCGAGACGGAGCTCACGGCCGAGGAGCGCTTGCTGCGCGCCATCTTCGGTGAGAAGTCGCGCGAAGTGCGCGACACCTCGCTCAAGGTGCCGCACGGCGAGAAGGGCAAGATCATCGACGTCAAGGTCTTCGAGCGCGACGCCGGTGACGAGCTCGCGCCGGGCGTCAATAAGCTCGTGCGCGTCTACGTGGCGCAGAAGCGCAAGATTCTCCAAGGCGACAAGATGGCGGGACGCCACGGCAACAAGGGCGTCATCGCCAAGGTGCTCCCCGAGGAGGACATGCCTTACCTCGAGGACGGCACGCCCGTCGACATCGTGCTCAACCCGCTGGGCGTGCCCAGCCGCATGAACGTCGGCCAGATTTTGGAGACGCACCTCGGATGGGCGGCGGCCGCGCTCGGTCGGTACGTTGCGACGCCCGTCTTCGACGGCGCGCACGCCGAGGATATCCAAGAGTGGCTGCAGGACGCCGGCCTTCCGGCCGACGGCAAGGCCTGGCTGCGTGACGGCCGCACGGGCGAACGGTTCGCGCGTCCGATCACGGTCGGCTATATCTACATGCTGAAGCTGGCGCACCTGGTGGACGACAAGATCCACGCGCGCTCCACGGGCCCATACTCCATGATCACCCAGCAGCCGCTGGGAGGCAAGGCGCAGTTCGGCGGTCAGCGCTTCGGCGAGATGGAGGTCTGGGCGCTGGAAGCATACGGCGCGGCGTACACGCTCCAAGAGCTGCTTACGGTCAAGTCGGACGACGTCGTCGGTCGCGTGAAGACCTACGAGGCGATCGTCAAGGGCGAGAACGTGATGGAGCCCGGCGTGCCCGAGTCGTTCAAGGTGCTCATCAAGGAGCTCCAATCCTTGGCGCTCGACGTCAAGGTGCTCACGGAGGCCCGCGAGGAGCTGGAGGTTCGCCCCACCGAGGAGGACGTCACGGAACGCGCCACCGAGTACGGGTTGCTCATGGGCGCCGAGGAGCCCGGCAGGGCTGCCGCTGCGGCGGCGCGTGCCGAGGAGGAGCTCGCGCGGGCCAGCATGGCCGCGCGGATGCTCGGCGGCGAGGGTGCGATCGCCGAATCGGCCGTGGAGGGCGGCGTCGCGCTGGCCGAGCCCGAGGAGGGCGAGGAAGCCGAAGAAGGCGAGGAGCCCGAGGTCGAGGACGTGACTGAAAGTGCTCTCGGCGAGCTACGTCTACCAGACGTGGAAGAGGGCACGCTGGACGAGGAGGAGCCGGAGGAAGAAGAGCTCGAGGTCGACGAGGGCTACGTCTTGGAAGACGATGAGGAAGTCGACCTCGAGGAGAGCGAGGAAGAAGAAGACGAGTACCGCGACGACTTCTCCGACGAAGAGCTCTAAGGAAGAGGACGACCGCTACGATGAACATGCTCGACGTAAACAACTTTGACGCGATGCGCATCGGGCTCGCGAGCCCGGAGCAGATTCGCGCGTGGTCGTTCGGCGAAGTCAAGAAGCCCGAGACGATCAACTACCGCACGCTCAAGCCCGAGCGCGACGGCTTGTTCTGCGAGAAGATCTTCGGGCCGACCAAAGACTGGGAGTGCCACTGCGGCAAGTACAAGCGGATCCGCTTCAAGGGCATGATCTGCGACCGCTGCCAGGTCGAGATCACGCGCGCGAAGGTGCGCCGCGAGCGCATGGGCCACATCGAGTTGGCCACGCCCGTCAGCCACATCTGGTACTTCAAGGGCGTGCCTTCGCGCATCGGCATCCTGCTGGACATGTCGCCGCGCCAGCTCGAGAAGGTGATCTACTTCGCCGCGTACGTCGTGATCGATCCCGGTCAGACGCCGCTGGCCAAGCGCGAGATCCTCACGGAGCAGAAGTACCGCGAGTATCGCGAGAAGTACGGCAACGCCTTCAAGGCCGGCATGGGCGCCGAGGCCGTGCGCGAGCTCTTGCGCGATCTCAATTTGAGGAAGCTGCAGGAAGAGCTGCGCCGCGAGTTCCAGGAGACCACGGGGCAGAAGCGCATCAAGGCGATCAAGCGCCTCGAGGTGGTGGAAGCTTTCCTCCAGTCCGGCAACAAGCCGGAGTGGATGATCCTCTCCGCTGTTCCGGTCATTGCGCCGGAGCTGCGCCCGATGGTGCAGTTGGACGGCGGCCGCTTCGCCACGTCGGACCTCAACGATCTCTATCGTCGCGTCATCAATCGGAACAACCGCTTGAAGCGGTTGTTGGAGTTGAACGCGCCCGAGATCATCATCAAGAACGAGAAGCGCATGCTTCAGGAGGCCGTCGACGCGCTGATCGACAACGGCCGTCGCGGGCGCCCCGTCACGGGCCCCAACAACCGTCCGCTGAAGTCCCTCTCGGACATCCTCAAGGGCAAGCAGGGGCGCTTCCGTCAGAACCTGCTGGGTAAACGCGTCGACTACTCGGGCCGTTCGGTGATCGTCGTCGGCCCGAACTTGAAGCTGCACCAGTGCGGTCTGCCCAAGGAGATGGCGCTGGAGCTCTTCAAGCCGTTCGTGATGAAGAAGCTGGTCGATCGCGGCCAGGCTCACAACATCAAGAGCGCCAAGCGCATGGTGGAGCGCGTGCGTCCCGAGGTGTGGGACGTGCTCGACGAGGTGATTCAGCAGCATCCCGTGTTGCTGAACCGCGCCCCGACGCTGCACCGCCTGGGCATTCAAGCGTTCGAGCCGGTGCTGGTGGAAGGGAAGGCGATCCAGATCCACCCGCTGGTCTGCACGCCGTACAACGCCGACTTCGACGGCGACCAGATGGCTGTGCACTTGCCGCTCTCCGCGGGCGCGCAGGCCGAAGCGCGCATCCTGATGCTGTCCGCCAACAACATCATGCGGCCCGCGTTCGGCGATCCCGTGTCGATTCCGACGCAGGACATGATTTTGGGCTTGTACTTCCTCACGTTCAACATAGACGAGTACAAGGGCCCGGCCAAGGGCCACCTGCGCGCCAACGTCGAGGCGACCGACGGCGCCGCCAAGGCGAAGGCCGACGGCGATACGCTGCGATCCTTCATGGATGCCAAGGAAGTGCTCATGGCCCTGGACTTCAAGGCCATCGACCTTCAGGATTGGATCCAGGTGCGCTGGAAGGACGAGCTGATCCGCACGACGGCCGGCCGCGTGATCTTCAATCTCGCGGTGCCCGAAGAGTGGAACATGCCCTTCGTCAACAAGATCATCGACAAGGGCACGCTGCGCAAGCTGATCGCCGAGTGCTACCGTAAGTACGGTAACGCCGAGACGGCCAAGTTCCTCGACGCCATCAAGTCGCTGGGTTTCCGGTATGCCACCGTCTCCGGGACCACGGTCTCCATCTCCGATGTGGTCGTGCCGCCGGAGAAGGACGAGCTGCTGCGCAATGCCGACAAGAAGGTCGAAGAGATCAATCAGCTCTTCGAGCAGGGCTTCATTTCGGAGGAGGAGCAGTACAACCAGATCATCGAGGTGTGGTCGAAGACCAGCGACGAGGTCACGGCGGTCATGCAGGCCGCGCAGGATCCGCTCAACCCGGTCTTCATGATGGCCACCTCCGGTGCGCGCGGCTCGATCGCGCAGGTAAAGCAGCTGGGCGGCATGCGCGGCCTCATGGCCGACCCGTCGGGCCGCATTCTGGCGATCCCGATCAAGGCCAACTTGAAAGAAGGCCTCACCGTGCTCGAGTACTTCATCTCGACGCACGGCGCGCGTAAGGGTCTAGCCGACACGGCGCTGCGCACGGCGGACTCGGGCTACCTGACCCGTCGTCTGGTCGACGTGGCGCAGGACGTGATCATCCGTGAGGAAGATTGCGGCACGGTCGAAGGGATCGCGGTCACGGACATCCGTGCCGGCAAGGAGATCATCGAGCCGCTCTTCAACCGCATCGTTGGCCGCCGCGCGCTCGAGGACATCGTCGATCCGCGCAACCACCTCCGCGTGCTGGTCCGCCGCGACGAGGAGATCGACGAGGAGCGGGCGCAGGAGCTCATCGACGCGGGCATCACCGAGGTGAAGATCCGTTCGGTGCTTACCTGCAAGGCGAAGTACGGCGTCTGCGCGATGTGCTACGGTCGCGACCTGGCCACCGGCAAGAAGGTGGACATCGGCGAGGCCGTGGGCATCATCGCCGCGCAGTCGATCGGCGAGCCTGGCACGCAGCTGACGCTGCGCACGTTCCACACGGGCGGCGTGGCGACGGAGGACATCATCACCGGTCTGCCGCGCGTCGAGGAGCTCTTCGAGGCGCGCAAGCCCAAAGGCCAGGCCGTGATGACCGAAGTCTCCGGCACGGTGCGCGTCGTCGAGGAGAAGAGCGAGCGCAAGATCATCGTCACCGACGAGCACGGCGAGGAGCACGTCTACGAGATCCCCGTCAACACGCACCCGATCGTCAAGGACGGCGATAAGGTGGAGGCCGGTGATCCGCTGCACGAAGGCTCGCTCAATCCGCACGACGTGTTGCGCCTGAAGGGCGAACGCGCCATCCAGAACTACCTGGTGCGCGAAGTCCAGAAGGTCTACCGTTCGCAGGGCGTCGACATCAACGACAAGCACATCGAAGTGATCGTGCGCTCGATGATGCGCAAGGTGAAGATCGTCGACGGCGGCGACACGCGCTTCCTGCCGGGCCAGCTCATCGAGTCCAGCCAATTGGCGGATGAGAACGAGAAGATGCTGGAGCGGGGCCAGCGGCCCGCGGAGGGCACGCCGGTGCTGTTGGGCGTCACCAAGGCGTCGCTGGCGACGGAGTCGTTCCTCTCGGCGGCGTCGTTCCAAGAGACCACGCGCGTCCTCACGGAGGCCGCGATCAAAGGCAAGCACGATCCGCTGCTGGGTCTCAAGGAGAACGTGATCATCGGCAAGCTCATCCCCGCGGGCACCGGCATGTCTCGGTACCGCAACATTGAGATTCTGCCTGAGGGTCAGGATATCGATGAGGAAGGGCGTCCGCGCAGCCAGCCTGCCGCGGAGTCCGCGGTCACGGGCATGGCCGACGAGGCGGCGCTCATGGAGGTCATCGGCCAGGGCAACAACGAGGACGCGCAGCGGTTGCACATCGCCGCGGGGAGCCGTGCTGCCGAGCCGGTGGTGCAGTACGAGGGCGAGTACGACGTCGACGTGATGCCGGAACCCAGCCCGCTGGAGCTGCAGATGAGCAAGCGCAAAGGCATCTCGCCGGAGGACCTGCCGTAAAGCGCGAGATCAGAGTCAGACTCTGGTAGGTTAGTCCAATCGGGGCGCCCCCCGCGAGGGGGCGCCCCGCCCCGCGCGACCCAGTATCGGCGGGGCATCGCGCTTTCTCGACCTCGCTAACTGAGAAGAGAGCCGCTGCCGATAATCCCGATCATGGGTGTACGGGAAGTCGACCAAGGCGTTCAAGCGCGCATAGTAGCGTATTACGAAACTGTCGCGCCGCTGATCGAGCGCAGCTTTGCCGGTGCGCCGATCGTTGTTACCGCCTTCCCGGATGGCTTCGGCCATCCGCCGCTCTATCGCGTGCTGGGCACCCCGCTCTCCGAATGCGCGCTCATAGACGCGTGCCGCCGCTACGGAGCGGTCGGGTTCGATACGTGGGCCCCGCTTCCAACAGATGTTGACCGCCTGCGCTTCGCCCGCATTCTCATCGAGGCGCCGCCGAAGACGCACCCGGACAAACTCAAAGAGGCCGCCCTTGCGGTCCGCGCCGCGCTCGAGGAGCTCAAACTCGACGCCATCGCGCTGCTCGGCGGCAACGCGGGCATCGCCCTGTGGATCCCCTTCGCCGACGCTCCGCATGCCGAACCGCTGCGCGCGTGGCTGCACCGTCTCTGCGCGCGCGTGATCGCCAAGAACCCTCATCTCCTCAGCGCCGAGCCCAACTCCCACGGCGACGGCCTCGTCCACCTGCACGTCTCCAGCAACGCGCGCGGGCGCTACAGCGCCATGCCCTACAGCCTGCGCGGCGCCGACGACCTCGCGGTCTGCACGCCGATCCGCTGGTCGGAGCTCCAAGCGCTCGACGACGGCGACGTCACCGCCGCCACCATCGCCACGCGCCTCGCGCGGCACGGCGACGTCTTCGCGGACGAAGCCGCCCGCCTGGCCGAGCAACGTTTTGCGAACGCGCAAGACAGTTTCGCGCTCCCGATCGATTTCATGGCCGCATGGCAGCCGCGCGGCCACATCGTCACTGCCGCCGTCGAGATCCTCGAGGACGGCAAGGCCCGCGCGGCGGACGAGATCCTCAGCGAAGCGCTGCGCCGCAAGCTCGTCCCGCCGAACACGACGAAGAAGTACGTCTACAGCGCCCTGATCGAATACATCGCGCGACAGCTCGGCCGCGGCCGCAAGCCACCCATCGTGCAAACGGCGGACCGCCGCTTCCGCATCAACGAGCCGCCCGACGATTGGCCCGATCTCGTCCCCCAGACGCAACGCACGATCAACGCGCAGGCACAAGCGCTGATCGACCGCCTCGACGCCACGGCCACCGGCAATGATCCCGCTGCGTTCGAGTTCGCCGTCTGCGATGCATTTGCGCACCTCGGTTTCCTCGCGACGCACGTCGGCGGCCACAAAGCCCCGGACGGCTACGCCGACGCGCAGCTCGGCGTCCTTGGCTATCGCGTCATGCTCGAATGCAAGACGGGCAAGGACGTCGTGACCCAGCCCGATGCCGCCGAAGCGGCGAAGTACAAGGACGCCTACCACGCCGACTATTGCGCGCTCGTGGGCCCGGGCTACGGCGAAGAGATCGAGCTCTTGAGCGAGCTGCGCACGCACGGCGTGACGGCCTTCACCGCCGGCGATCTCAAGACGCTGCTCTCGATCGACAGCAGCGCATACGAGATGCGCCGCCTCTTCGTGCCGGGCTTCGCCGCCGACGTCGTCGGCGATCTGCTCTGGGACCGCGCCCACGGCGAATCGAAGCGCGTTGCCGACGTCGCGGCTTACGTGCGCCAAGCCGGCTGGAGCGCTCAGCGAACGGCGGGAGAAGAAGGCGGACCGGCGGACGCGCCGCGGCTCAACGAAGACGCAGCCATGTTGATGGTCGACGAAGCGCTACGCAAAGCCGGCAGCGCGCAAGCATGCACGCGAGAAGAAGTGCGCCTGGCCTTCGAATATCTCACGAACCCGCTGATCGACGCCGCGGCCTGGACAGACGACACACGTACATCGATCGTCATCACGCGCCCCTAGCATGACACGGTCCGGCGAGCCTCGTGCGGCGGTAGGTGCGCTCGCATGCGCTAGCCGCCCGCGATGGCCCCCACCACCAGAAAAGGCTCCGCCCCCGTCGCAACCGCGTCGGGCAGCGGGGCGTCGGGCGGTTCATGAGACACGTCCTGCTCGCAGGCGAAGAACCTCACGAACGGTCGGCGCTGCTGCGTGACGTGGTCGCGGATCGTTCCGCGCAGCATCGGATAGCGCGCCTCGAGCGCGTCGAGGACCGAGCGTTGCGTCGCCCGGTCCTCGAGTTCGAGCTGCACTTCGCCGTTGACGCGCGCCAGCGTTCGCAGGTGCGCCGGCAGCATGACGCGGATCACGGCAGCGTCTGGACTTCCACGGACAGCACGGCCGGAAGATCCCGAACGATGGGGGCCCAGCTGTCCCCGGCATCGGCTGACACGTATACCTGTCCGCCCGTGGTGCCGAAATAGATACCGCACGAATCGAGCGAGTCGACAGCCATCGCGTCGCGCAGCACGTTGACGTAGCAGTCGCGTTGCGGCAGACCTTTCGTCAGCTCCTCCCATTCGTGTCCGCCCGTGCGACTGCGGTACACGCGCAGCTTTCCCTCGAGCGGAAAGTGTTCCGAGTCGCTCTTGATCGGAACGACGTAGATGGTCTCCGGCTCGTGCGCGTGAACGTCGATCGTGAACCCGAAGTCCGTCGGCAAGTTCCCGCTGACCTCTTGCCAGGACTCGCCGGCATCGTTGCTGCGCATGACGTCCCAGTGCTTCTGCATGAACAGCACGTCCGGACGCGTGCGGTGCATGGCGATACGATGCACGCAGTGGCCGACCTCGGCGTCCGGGTCGGGGATGTATTCGGACTTCAGTCCACGGTTGATCGGTCGCCACGTCTGGCCGCCGTCGTCGGTGCGGAACGCGCCCGCAGCCGAGATGGCGATGAACATCCGATCGGAGTCGCTTGGATCCAAGAGGATCGTGTGCAGGCACATTCCGCCGGCGCCCGGCTGCCAGGACGGGCCCGATTCGTGACCGCGCAGTCCGGGAAGTTCCTGCCAGGTCCTGCCTCCGTCAGTGGAGCGAAACAGGGCGGCGTCTTCAACACCGGCGTAGACAGTATCCGGATCCGTCAGTGACGGCTCCAGATGCCAGACGCGGGTGAACTTCCAGGGACGCTGCGTGCCGTCGTACCACTGGTGCGTGCCGGGGACGCCGTCGTACGCGAACTCGTTGCCCACCGGCTCCCAGGTCTTGCCGCCGTCGTTGGAGCGCTGGATCTGCTGCCCGAACCACCCGCTGGACTGCGACAGATAGAGCCGGTTCGGATCGGCGGGAGACCCCTTGACGTGGTAGATCTCCCACCCCGCAAAGTGGGGGCCGCTGACGTCCCAGTGTTCGCGCTTTCCATCCGACGTCAGGATGAACGCGCCCTTGCGCGTGCCGACCAGCACTCGTACCTGGCTCATCCCTCACTCCTTTGCAGCGCCTGTCGCGTCATCGTCTCTTACGTAAGCCCGCGCGCAGCGCGGCTAAGAACGGCTGGTTTTGGCTTGAACCATTCCGATCATGTGTCCCTCGGGATCATGGAAGAGGGCAATACGGGGGCCGTTCGGTACTTGGTCCGGAGGCATCATCGTGCTGCCGCCGAGACGCTGAATTTTGTCGAGGCTGCTTCGAGATCGGGAACCTGATGTAGAAGTCCTGGAGCGCTTGCGCGTCTTTGCCCACGATCTCGAAGTGAACGACCGGATTAGCCACAGGGAGTTCCTTTCCTTGGTCTCGTTCGAAGGCTGACCGTGGGGTCAATGGTATCCCCCCGCGAGGCCGGCGCAGATCGCACGCGTCGGCCCGCATCGCCCGAGCCGCGTTTGAGCCAGCAGGGGGATGGAACGGATGGGCATGGCGTCAGACGTTCCCATGCCCTTCCGCGAGCGATGAACGGGGATCGCTCTCGTGCGGATCCCTAGCCGTGCGATGCTTGGCGACGCGCGACCTCGGTCAGCTTGACCGTAACGACCGATCCCTTGGGAACCGAGACGTTCTCGCGGTTGTTCTTCGCGAGAAAGTAGCCGCCGGCCGCGCCCACCAGGCCGCCGGCCTTGAGGCCGACCACTTTGCCGAGGTAGTTTCCGACGAGCATGCCGGCGACGGCGCCCCCGGCTTCCTTGAGCGCGTTGCTCTTGGTTTTCACCGAGAGATTGGTGACTTGGCCCTGCACGGCGTAGGAGTCGCCGTTAGCCAAGGTGAGCTTGTCGAACGCGATCTCCACCTTGCCCGGCCGGCCTTGGCCGGCGCGCTGGACGGCGGTGACGTGTCCGTACATCGTCGCGCCGACGATCTTCCCGCTCCCGTCGGCGGACGTCACATTGGTGATCGTCACCGCTTGGCCGACCTGAGCATCTTTGGAGCCGAGATCTTGCGCCATCGTGCCGTTCAGCGTCGTGCCGACGCCGACGGCTTGCGCTGAGGCCCCAACAGCCGTGAATGACATCGCCGCGGCGAGAGCAGCAGCTGCCAGTAAAATACGCATCGAAAATACCTCCGTCGCGGACGTAGTCCGTCTTTGCGCGAATGTACCCGTTTTGACGTGTCTCGACGCCGCTTGCCTCCTCGGCCGAGTCGACAAGTCACGGCGAAGGCTGCGTCGTAGGCGCCGGGCTCACGGCCGGATTGGCCGGACAGTCTTTGAGCTTCGTGTAGCCTTCCTTCGTAGTGTGCTGCATCACGAACTGCACCAGCGGCGGCTCCGTGGGCGCCTTTGCCGGGGGTGGCCATTGGAAGGGCACTAAGAAGTTCGGATTCCCCACGTTCTGCTGCGACCATGGATTGGCAGCCTCGTCGGGATAGTGCCAAGGATAATCGAGCACGACGTCCTCGGTGTGACCGTCGGGGAAGTGAACGATCATGCGGATGCTCACCGAGAAGCCGCCCGTGCGCTTGTCATACTCGGAGAGGCCGCCGATGTCGACGAACTCGACGTAGCCGCACGGCTCGTCCGACGCGGCTGCCCCCGTGCCGCTTCCGGTGCCGCCTTGGCCCGTTCCCTCACCGCCTGGACCCGCACCGCCGACCGGTGCCTTGCCTGTGCCCGCTCCGGCGCCTTGGCCGCCCATCACGATGTGCACGGGATTGGGCTTGGAGTGATGCTGCGTCCGCACGCGCGGAGCCGCTTGCGCTTTGCGCGCGATGTGGTGGTGGGGCGCCGCGCTGCCGGGTGTCGCGACCGCGACGTGCGTCGGCGCGATGACGGCGAGGTGCCGTGGATGCACGGGCTGCGGCGTCGGTTTCGGTGCCGGGGGTGGAGTGGGCCTCGGCCTGTGCTCGATCGTGACCACGTGCGTGACGACGATCTCTTTCTCGGACGGCGCGGCGCGGGGTGGATGCAAGAAGGAGGCGACGACGCCGTGCAGGGCGACGGAGATCGCGAACGCGAGAGCGAGGCGCCGCGTGTCGGCGCTCCACCTCGTGAAGGACGTTTCCTTGCTCGTATGCACTCCAGTGGGTCTCGCGTTCAGCGTCACGTGCCCTCTTGAGGCAATTTGCCCAGGAGTCTCCGAGTTCCGCCGGTCTGCCCTCGCGCGGGTTGATCGTGCCCCGGCCCCGGCGCCTGGCGGTGGATGCGGCTCAGCCTGCGAATGCGGTCATAGCCGCGGTAGAGGGTGGTGTGTCAGGCTTGGGTCGGGATGACATGCAGGCGCAGGTGGTGATCAAGCGAGCTTACGAAGAGCCTTCGCGATCGGACGGCTATCGCGTCTTGGTGGACCGAGTTTGGCCGCGAGGTCGAACCAGAGATGAGCTGGCGCTCGACGCCTGGATGCCGAACCTCGCTCCAAGCGCGGCCCTGCGCGAGTGGTTCGGTCACGACCCTGGAAGATGGGAGGAATTCCGTAAACGATACGAGCGCGAGCTCGCTCGGCCGGAACAGGAGCAGCAGCTGCGCGCGCTTCTCGCGGCGGCGAAGGATCGGCGAGTGACGTTGGTCTACGGAGCCAAGGACGAAGAGCGCAATCAAGCCGTCGTGTTGCGAGATATCCTGCTCTCCATGCAAGCGAAATCGGCGCCGAAGCGGCGCGGATGACAAGCTAGACCACGCGGAGGCGAAGTTGCGCTTCCGCGCGCAGCCGCTCTTCCGTGTGGAGCAGCTCCAACAGGTGGTCGCGATTGGTCGGGTGGCCCGCGATCTCCGCGACCACGCGCGTGGGTTGACCCGCGAGAACGAGCACGCGCCGTCCGAGATAGAGTGCCTCGTCGACGTCATGCGTGACGAAGACCAGGGCCGCCCCCGATTCCGCCGCGATGGTGGCCAGCAGATCCTGCAACAGCCGGCGGCGCAGCGCGTCGAGTGCCGAGAACGGCTCGTCGAGCAGCAGCACCTGTGGCTGGCGCACCAGCGCGCGCGCCAGCGCGACGCGCTGCGCCATACCGCCGGAGAGCTGCTTGGGCAGGAGATGCGCGGCCGCTTCCAGGCCCACGCGTTCGATCAGCGGCGCGACGCGTGCGCGCTCGGCGTCGTTGCGCGCGGCGAAGGCCACGTTCGCCGTGACGTCGAGCCATGGCATCAGGCGCGGCTCTTGAAACACGAAGGCGATCTCGCCGTCGACGGCGAGCACGCCGGTCTCGATGGGAACCAGGCCGGCGATGGCGCGCAACAGCGTGCTCTTCCCGCATCCGCTGGCGCCGACGACGGCCACGCTCTCGCCGCGCTCGACGTGGAAGGTGAGATCTTCGAGGATGCGACGTCCGTCGACGGCGACGGAAACCTCGCGCAATTCGATGCCGCTCACGTCGCCAGCCCGTCCGTCCAGCGGAGCCAACGGCGTTCCAGCGCCCGCATCGCCATCTCGCTGAGCTTGCCGCACGTCGCGAGCAAGAGGATCGCCGCCAGCACCTCATCGGTGCGTGAGGTCTGCTGTCCCTCGATCAGCAGATACCCTAAGCCGCGCGTCGAGGCGAGGAGTTCCGCCGCGACGAGGAAGAGCCACGCTTGCGTGAGGCCGATGCGCGCTCCGACGAGCAGCGAAGGCAGCGTCGCCGGCAGCACCACGCGCGCGGCGAGGCGCCAACCCTCGTAGCCGTAGATGCGCGCGACTTCCACCAGCTTGCGATCGACTGCGCGGATGCCGGAGACCAGGTTGACGTAAATGGGGAAGAACGCGCCGATCGCCACCAGCGCTATCTTCGCTAGCTCACCCACGCCGAGCCAGATCAACAGCAGCGGGACCCACGCCAGCGACGGAACGGCTCGCACGGCCTGCAGCGTGGGATCGATGAGCTGCTCCGCGTGCGACCAGAGGCCGACGCACGTGCCCAAGAGCACGGCGGCGGCGAATGCGATCCCGAATCCCATCAGGACGCGCTCGGCGCTCGCGCCCAGATGCTGCCAGAGCGTGCCGCGCGCGGCAAGCTGCTGCACGTAGAGCCACACCAGGCGCGGCGAGGCGAGCTGATACGCGGGGATGCGACCGCTGGCGGTGACGGCATACCAGGCCACGGCCAAGCACACCGGCAACGCCGGCGGTAACCAGCGCGCGCCCTTAGCCACCGGAGAGGGCTACGCGCGCCGGCGCGGCATCGATGAGTGCGGCGAGATTCTGCTGAAGGTTCGCGCCCGGCACGGCGAGATGCTCGGCATCAATGATTGGAATCACCGCCTCGAGCGCGGCGCGATAGGCTGCGCCGGGGATGGGGTCCGGATAGTGCGTGCGCTCGCGGATCTCCACGTCGGCGACGCGCGTCGTGATCCCGGAGGCTTCAGCGAGAATCTGGGCCGTTTCGCGCGGATGGGTGCTCGCGTATCGGCGCGCCCGCTCGTAGGCGCGCAGGACGACGGTCGTCAACTCCGGATTGCCGGTGACGAAGTCTTCGCGCGCGTTGAGGGCGCCGTAGGTGTTGAAGGCGATGTTGCGATAGAGTAGGCGCGATCCCGCCTCCAGCTGCGAGGCCGCCATGTATGGATCGAGCCCCGCCCACGCGTCGACGTCCCCGCGCTCGAGCGCCGTGCGCCCGTCGCCGTGTTGCAGATCGAGGATCTCGACGTCCTGCTGGGTCAACCCAACGCGATGGAGCGCGCGCAGGAGGAAGAACCACGGATCGGTGCCTTTGGTCGCCGCGACGCGCTTCCCCCGCAGCTCTTTGACGCTTCGCAGCGGCGAGTTCTTGGCGACGACGAGCGCCGTCCACTCCGGCTGCGAGTAGAGAAAGACGGTCTTGATCGGCGAGCCGTTCGTGCGCGTGAGCAGCGCGGCGCTTCCGGCCGTCGAGCCGAATTGCACGGCGTTCCCGGCCAGCAGGCCATTGGCTTTGTTCGAGCCGAGTGAGAGCTGCCATTCGACCCGCACGCCGTAGGGGCGCAACGCCTCCTCGGCCCAGCCGAACTTCTTGAGAACGAGGCTGGCGGGGTTGTAGTACGCGTAGTCGAGGCCGATGTGGTTGACCGATGCCGCGCGAACGCGGCGCGGAAGGGCCGCCGCGCTGACGGTTGCGCCGATGCCGGCGATCAGCGCGCGCCGGCTGAGGGTGTGCCTCTGCATGTCGCCTCCTGTTGAGATAGGAAAGCACGGATCTTAAGTTTTAAACTGATTAAACTGTAGTATAGGGAGCCGCCGAAGGACTGGCTATCCCTCCACTGAGGGAAGACCCGAAAGAACCGTATTGGCGCTCTCGGGAAGTGGATTTTATATGCTGAATCCAATTTGCGCCTGGCGAGGGGTTTTGCGCTTCCCCGTGTAACCACTTCGCCCAGCGGGTGGCACATCGTGCACGTTCCGTGGCATGCATCCCGTTACGCCCGCACGTAGTATTGTGAGGAGGAGGAGCTCATGTCGAGGTCGTTCATCGCGCGTCTACGAGGCGCGCTGGCATTGGTCACCCTCACAGCGCTGGCCGTCTCACCCCTCCGCGCGGCCGCTGCAGGTCCGCCGATCAAGGTCGGCGCCGTCTTCCCGTTCTCCGGCCCACTCGCGCTTCTCGGTCAGGACTCCTTCGACGGCGCCAACGTGGCTCTCGAGATGATCAACGCTCACGGCGGCGTCAACGGTCGTCAGCTCGAGTGGGTGAAGGCCGATTCCCCGAACGCCGAGGCCGCCAACTCGCAGGCCGAGCGGCTCATCAGCCAGCAAAACCTCAAGATCCTTTTCGGCTCGTACGCATCGCCGATCGCCGTCGCGGCGTCGCAGGTTGCCGAGCGTCACCACGTGATCTACTGGGAAGAGGGCGCTTGGACGAGCACGCTCTTTGACAACCATCCGAAGTACGTCTTCCGCGTCAACGTCTACGCCGTGCCGGCCGGCGAGGCCGCTGTGCAGTTCGCGGCAGACACGGTGGCGCCGAAGATCGGCATGACCGCCAAGACGCTGAAGATCGCCATCGTCAACGAGGACGGCCCCTTCGGCACCAGCGTGGCCAATGCCGAAGTCGCGGAGGCGCAGAAGCTCGGCATCGACGTCGTCGCGCATCTGCCGTACAGCGCCGGCACCAACGACATGACCTCGTTGGTCTTGAAGCTCAAGGCCGCCAATCCGGACGTGCTCCTTGCCACGTCGTACATCAACGACGCGACGTTGCTCGTGAAGACGATGCGCTCGCAGGCCTTCCGTCCCAAGGCGATCATCGGCGCCTCCGCGGGATTCGGCCTGTTAGCGCTGGGCAAGAACCTCGGCGGCGACGTGAACGGCATCTTCGAAGCCGACGCGCCGACGAACATCAATCCCAAAGGCTTGCCGCCCGGCGGGCAGGCGCTCTACAAGGAGTTCATCAACAAGTTCAAGGCAGCCACCGGCCGCGAGCCTGATGGCTTCTCGTACATGGGCTTCGTAGGCGCCTACTCGCTCTTCCACGACGTCCTGCCCAAGGCCAAAGATCCCGACAACCCGGATGACGTGCGCGCCGCGGCATTGGCCGCCAATGTCCCGGCGGGTGCATACCCAAACGGTTGGGGTCTGAAGTTTGACGAAACGGGCCAGAACACGCGCATGTTCGCCGCCATCCTGCAGTGGCAGGGAGGAATGCCCGTGGTCGTCGGGCCGGCACGCATCGCCGCGGCCAAGCCCGTGATGATCCCGTTGCCCAATTGGGCGTACGTGCCGCTGCACCTCGCCGCGCGCATCGTCTCGTTGCTGAGGCTCTAAGCGGGCTTGACGGTCGCGCTCTTCATCCAGCTGCTCGCCGCCGGGGTTCTCCTCGGCGGCGTGTACGCTTTGATCTCGATCGGTCTCACGCTGATCTTCGGCGTGATGCGCGTCGTGAATTTCGCGCATGGCGAGTTCCTGATGGTCGCCATGTATCTCTCCTATTACCTCGTCACCTCACTGCACATGAACCCGTATCTCGCGTTGATCGTCGTGGCGCCCGGGCTCTATCTCTTCGGCCTCCTGGTGGAGATCGCGATCATCAAGCCCACCATCGGCCGCTCTGACGTGGTGCAGGTCTTTGCCACGGTCGGCCTTTCCATCGTCTTGCAGGCCGGCGCATTGATGGCGTTCAGCGCCAACGTCGTGGGCCTCAACGTGCCGATCGCCAACGCGCTGCTTCATCTCGGCTGGCTGACCATCGGCGTGCCCCAGCTGATCGCTTTCCTTGCGGCGATGGCGGTCGCAGCGGGACTCTTCGCCTTCCTTGGGCGGACGGACGTTGGGCGCGCCATCCGCGCCACGGCGCAGGATCGCGGCGCGGCAGCGCTGATGGGCATCGACGTGCCGGCCATTTACCGCCTCACGTTCGCGCTCGGTTCGGCGATGACGGGACTGGCCGGCGGACTATTGATGCCGATCTACTCGGTGAGTCCCACCGTCGGCGAGCAATTCGTCTTGGTCGCCTTCGTCGTCGTCGTGCTCGGCGGCATGGGCTCGGTGAGCGGAGCGCTCATCGGCGGCCTCTTGATCGGCGTGGTGGAGACGTTCTCGGGCTTCGTGATCGACCCGCAGTGGAAGCAGGCCATCTACTTCCTGATCTTCCTGATCGTGCTCGTCGTGCGTCCGGCCGGACTCTTCGGCGTGCGGGGCAGTGAGGAGCTCTCCCGATGAGGCGCGGCGCGAAGTACGCGCTGATCGCGCTCGCCGCGCTCGCCGCCCTCTTCGGGCCGCTGTTGACGCACAACAGCTTCATCCGAGACATCTGGGTCTTGGTCGCGATGTGGGGCGCCGTCGCGACGGCGTGGAACCTCATCGGCGGGTATGCCGGTGGGCTCTCGCTCGGGCACGCGGCATTCTTCGGCATCGGAGCCTACACCAGCAGCCTCCTCTATCTCGACTATCACCTCTCGCCGTGGCTTGGCGCGCTCGTCGGCGGCGTGGCGGCCATGCTCTCGGCCCTGGTGATCGGCTTCATCACCATTCGCCTGCGCGGGCCGTTCTTCGCGCTGGCGACGTTGGCGTTCGCCGCTATCCTGGGCATCGCGGCCACCAATTTGCGGTCGTTGACGCACGGCGCCGAGGGGATGACGATTCCCTTCGCGCCTTCGCTCGCGCACGCGATCTTCGCTTCGAAGCTCGCCTACTATTACATCGCGCTTGCGGTGCTGGTCGTCTACCTTGCGCTGACGTGGTGGATCTCCGTCTCGCGTTTCGGCTACTATCTCGTCGCGATTCGCGAGAACGAAGACGCGGCGCAGGCGCTGGGCATCGACGCGCTGCGCGTCAAGCTGGCGGCGACGCTGCTCTCCGCCTTCATGACGGCGTTGGTCGGCAGTTTCTACGCGCAATACCGCCTGTTCTTCGAGCCGACGATCTTCGCCACCAGCCTCTCGACGCAGATCGCGCTCTTCGCCATCATCGGCGGCCTCGGAACGGTCTGGGGACCGTTGATCGGAGCTGCCATCTTGGTGCCGCTGGCGAACGAGCTCCAAAGCATCCTCGGCTCCTCGCTTCCCGGCATCGACGCGTTCGTCTACGGCGCGCTGCTCGTGCTGGCGATCCTTTTCGTGCCCAACGGCATCATCTCGATGGTGCGACCGCTCTTCGCGGAACGCCCGCTCCTACCGGCCGGGCCGGTACAGGCTGAGCTTGAAATCGAGGCATGCGCAATAGAGGAACGCTCGTGAGCGCTCTCCTGCAGCTGAGGAATGTCACGAAGCGCTTCGGCGGCCTTCTCGCCGTCAAGGATGTTAGCCTGGACGTCCAGGAAGGCGAGATCGTCGGCCTGATCGGCCCCAACGGCGCCGGCAAGACAACGCTCTTCTCGTGCATCGCGGGCTACCATCGCATCACGAGGGGAAGCATCCTCTTCAACGGCCGCGAGATCGGCAACCATCCTGCCTTCGTGGTGTGCCGCGCCGGCGTGGCGCGCACGTTCCAAGTCGTCAAGCCGTTCGCGCGCATGACCGTGCTGCAAAGCGTGATGGTCGGCTCCTTCCTGCGCCACCGCGATGCGCGCTCGGCACGCGCGGCGGCGCTCGACGTGCTCGCGCGCCTGCGCATGGCGCGCCTCGCCGACCTGGAAGCGCATCGCCTTACCTTGGTGTTGAAGAAGCGCCTGGAAGTCGCGCGGGCGCTGGCCACGGAGCCGCGTCTATTGCTGCTCGACGAGGTGATGGCCGGTCTTTCCCCGGGAGAGGTCCCCGAGCTCCTCGAGGTGATTCGCGAGATCAACGCAAGCGGCGTGACGGTGCTGTTCGTCGAGCACATCATGGCGGCCGTGATGAACATCGCGCGGCGAGTGGTGGTTCTCCATGGCGGAGAGCTCTTGGCCGACGGCACGCCGTCCGAAGTTTCCCGTCATCCCCAGGTGATCGCCGCCTATCTCGGTGAGGAGTACGCAGCCGGTGCTTGAGGTACGTGGACTGCGCGCGGGATACGGCGAGAACGCCGTCCTCTTCAACGTCGACTTCGACGTGCCGGAAGGCTCGCTCACGGTCATCGTCGGCGCCAACGCGGCTGGCAAGACCACGACGTGCCGCGCGATTTCCGGCGAGATCGCCACGCGCGCCGGGACGATTCGCTTCTTGGGTGAAACGATCGAACGCGAGCCGAGCCATCGGCGCGTGGAGCGCGGTTTGGTGCAGGTCCCCGAGGGGCGCCGGCTCTTTCCATTCATGACTGTCGAGGAGAACCTGCTGCTCGGCTCGTACGCGTTGCGCGCGCGCGCGGAGCGAAAGGAGACGCTGGAAGAGGTGTATGCGCTACTGCCGCGCGTCGCGGAGCGGCGCCGCCAGCTGGCCGGCTCGCTCTCGGGCGGCGAGCAGTCGATGGTGGCGATCGGGCGCGGACTCATGGCGCGCCCGCGCTTGCTGATCATGGATGAGCCCACCCTCGGGCTCGCACCGTTGTTCGTCGAGCGAACCTTTGACATTGTGCGGGAGATCCGTAAGCGCGGCGTGACCGTCTTGCTGGTCGAGCAAAACGTCAAGCGTGCGCTCTCGCTGTGCGACCGCGCCTACGTGCTGGAGCACGGACAGGTCGTGATGCAGGGCGCCGGCGAGGAGCTTCTGAGCGACGAGGGACTGCGACGTGCCTATCTCGGTATGTGATCGCTTAGCGGAGCTTGGAAAGATCGGGCGCGGCGAACGCGGTCTCACGCGACGGCTGTTTACCGAGCCGGAGCATCGCGCGCGCGCGCTGCTGGCCCGTTGGGGACGAGAGCTGGGATGCACGGTGGAGCAGGACCGTGTCGGCAATCTCTTCATCCGCCGTCCCGGGCGAAGTGACGGGCCGCCGCTGCAGTTCGGCTCCCATCTCGACACGGTCGTCGACGGCGGAGCCTACGATGGCGCCTACGGCGTCGCGGGCGGCCTATGGGCGCTCGAGACCATGCTCGAACGCGACGTCCAGACCCGGCGGCCGTTGGAGCTGGTCGCATGGGCGGGAGAAGAGGGGAGCCGTTTCCCCGTCGGTTGCTTGGGCAGTGCCGTCTACGTCGGCTGGGAGTCGTTCGAGGAGATGCTCGACCTGCGCGGGGACGACGGCGCCTCGCTGCGCGAGGCGGCGGCAGGGCCGCACGGCCTGCTGAAGGATGTGCCCATTCGCGAAGACTTCCCACGCCCGGCAGCTTACGCGGAGCTGCATATCGAGCAAGGTCCCGTCTTGGAGCGTGCGCGCGTTCCGCTCGGCGTCGTGAGCGCCATCGCCGGCATGTATCGCTATACGGTGCGTGCCACGGGCGAAGCGGGCCATGCGGGGACGGTGCCCATGTCCGTCCGCCACGACGCCTTCTGCGCCGTGGCCGAATTCGCGCTCGGTGTCGAGAGATTCGCGCGAGAGATCGGCGACTGCGTGGCGACGATCGGCTGGGTTGAAGTGACTCCGAACCAGACGAACATCGTTCCGGGTCTCGTCGAATGCCGCGTCGACGCGCGCTCGACCGACGAGGCGCGGCTCGCGGAGATCGACCGCCGGCTCGCGCCCCTTGCCGACGAGATCGGCCGGCGCCGAGGAGTGCGTTTCACCGTCTCACGCTTCGAGGACCGCCGGCCGACGCCGCTGGACGAGAATCTCAAGGCGATCCTACGCCGCACGCTCGACGAGATGTCGATCGACCACATGGATCTTCCCAGCGGCGCCGTGCACGACGCCATGTGCTTGGCGGCGATCGCTCCGTCGGCGATGTTGTTCGTCCCGAGCATCGCCGGCGCGAGCCACGTGGGTCACGAGCGCACGGAGCCGGCCGACCTCGAGCGCGGCGTGGCGGCATTCACGGCATGGCTCTTGGCAATCGACGGGCAACTGTGACGGACCCGCGCGCGGCGCTCGAGGCCGCGTTGGCGCGCGTCGCCGAGAGTGAAGAACGCATCCATGCCTGGGTCCGGATCGACGCGGAGGACGCGCGAGCGCAGGCGGCGCGCGTGGCGGCCGACGCGCCGTTGCGCGGCGCAATCATTGGCGTCAAGGACCTCTTCGACGTCGCGGGCTGGCCGACGCGTTGCGGTCTCCCGCAGATGGCGCCGGCCGCCGAACGCGACGCCGACGCGGTCGCCCTTCTGCGCCGCGCGGGCGGCGTCGTTCTCGGCAAGACGCAGACGACGCCCTACGCATGGCTCGATCCGGCGATCACGCGCAATCCTCACGATCGTTCGCGTACGCCCGGCGGCTCGAGCGCGGGATCGGCTGCTGCCGTCAGCGCAGGGCATTGCACGGTGGCGTTGGGAACGCAAACGGCCGGATCCACGCTTCGTCCAGCCGCGTTCTGCGGCATCGTCGGCTACAAGCCGACGTTCGGGCGCATCTCTACCGTGGGCGTGACGCCCCTTGCGCCCTCACTGGACCATGTCGGCATCTTCGCGCGCGACGTTGCCGAGGTCGTGGCCGCGGCGCGGACTCTCGGTGGCCACATCCAACCGGCAAGCGATGTCACGCCGTTACGCTTCATCTGCGACGTCCTTGCGGGTGATGACGTGATCGAAGAGGCGTCACGCGCGGCACTGGCGCGCGCCGCGGAGGTGTTGCGCGCGCACGGTTATGGCGTGCGCGATCGTTCATTGCCGGCGGCCGTGCGGCGCGGCGGTGAGCTGATCGACACGATCGTGGCGTTCGAAAGCGCGCGCATCCACGGCGAGCATTGGGATGCGCTCCATCGTGCCGGCGCGCTGCCGCCGCACCTGCGACGCCTGCTCGAGCGCGGTACGAGCATGGCCCGCGAAGAATACGAGGGCGCGCTCGTGGAGCGAGAGGCCTTGCGCGCCGAGGTCGCCGCCGTCTTTGATGATGGGGAGGTGCTGTTGACGCCCTCCGCGCCCGGCGAAGCGCCCAGCCTCGAGACGACCGGCGACGCGCGCTACGTCCGGCCCTGGACGTGCTACGGATGTCCCGCGATCAGCATTCCGTGCGGCACGGGCCCAAATGGACTGCCGATAGGAGTTCAGCTGGTCGCGGCGCCCGGCTGCGACGGACTTCTTCTCAGCGCTGCCGCTCGCTTGGCGGCGGCTCTTGCCTGAAGGTTGCGCCAGCTCGACGCGCGATGCGCTCAGGCATCTTCTTTGATGACCTCGACGTCGATGACGATGTGGACCTCCGGGCTGACGACCACGCCGCCTCCCGGTAGCTGGCCGTTCCAATTCACTCCGAAGTCGTAGCGGTCGATGCGCGTACGGGCGGTGAATCCTGCGCGTACCTTCGGCCCCTTGTCGACGCCGTCTTCCCACCATGGCGTCTGCCACGTGCCGAGGAAGCGCACATCGAGGACCACGGGGCGCGTCACACCGCGTATCGTGAGATCGCCGGAGACCTCATAGTCGGTTGGACCGACCTGCGCCACGCTCGTGCTCTTGAAGTTGATCGTCGGATAGTTTGCGCAATCGAGGAAATCCGCGCTGCGCAAGTGATCATCGCGCGCGGGGTCGCCGGTCCAGCACGTGTTGCCGTCGATTGACGTCTCGACGGCCAGCTCCTGTGGGCGCGCCGGGTCGAAGTCGAGCCGTCCATGAACGTTCTTGAAGGATCCGCGAACCCACGTCACCATCATGTGTCGGGCGCAGAACTCCGCGGCGCTGTGGCCGGGCTCGAAGAACCATCTCATGAGAGGGCTTTGGGCTTGAGAAGGCTTTGTTCCCCCATCCAGCGCCGCTAGACCGCGCCGTTTCACTGCGCCGTTGGAGATCGAACGAGGGTTTGGTACGAGCGCTTGCTAACCTCGTGCGCATGGGCAAGGGAAATGCGCGGCCCGCGACAGCGCCCTGGCGAGACAATCCGAGCGCGTCCACCGTCAGGAAAATCACACTCTTCGTGTGGTTGGTGCGCTCCGGGAGCGTGCGCATGGAACGCTTCCTTGAGGTGTTCGGGACCTCGGAGCGCACCTTCAAGCGGGATCTCAAGCACGTGCGAGAGATCGCCAAAGATGAGGGCTTCACGATCTCGCCGCTGCGCGGCGGTTTGGTGACGATGACCGCCAAGAACGCCGGCATCGCGATGCAGGTGGACCGCAGTCGGCGCGAGCTGGGACAGCTGCTCGCCATGCTTGCGCGCGTGTTGGGAGAGCCGGTGGGGCGCCGCCTCGGCGGCGACGATGGCCATAGCGGGAATGGCGGCATCGCAGCGCCGCCGCTGACGCAATCGTTCCTGCACTTCGCCTTTCCCGCGCTGATCGGCGACCGCTGGGTGGCCGACGTCTACGAAGCGCTCGAGGCTATCTGGCGCAAGGGCGCTTACGCGCGCTTCCGCTACCCCAAGGCCAGCCATGCGAAGGGCGCGGAGAGAATCGTGGAGCCGTGCTGCGCGATCGCGCGCTCGGGCCGGTACTATCTCATCGCGTACGATCGTGATGCGAAGGGATGGCGCTACTTCGCGCTCGATCAGATCCTCTCCAAGCCGCAGGCGGCGGGAACGATGGTCAAGCGGCGAGAGCTGCCTGCGCACATTCGCCCGGAAGATGTGATCGGGATGATCATCGGCGACGAGAAGACGCGGCGGATCGCCGTGACGGTAGAGCTTGCGCCGCGCATCGCGCGCTCCGTGCTGAGCCGGCGGTGGCAAGGCGATCAGGAGACGACGCTCCGGGATGACGGCACGGGGCGGATCGTGCTCAAGGTGAGCGATCCCGACGAAGTGATCCGCTGGACCTTCGGCTTCGGGGGCGACGCGCGCGTGGTCGCGCCGGCGGACGTCGCGGCGCGCGCCGCGGCGATGCTGCGGGAGATGGCCGCCGACTACGGCGGGACATAGACGGCCGCTGTAATCGCCGGCGTTGCTCGGGCTGTGCCACACGCGTGGCACCGCGCTTCGTTATCATGGCCGCATGGACGACTCAAAGTTTCCATGCATGCAATGAACCACTATCCTGGCCGTCCTGACGCTCGCCGCGCTCAGCGCGTGCGGAGGCGGGGGCGGAGGTAGCGGGACCGCCTCCGCCGGTGCCCCGCCGGTCACGTCGACGCCGCAGCCCGCACCCATCACGCAGGTCGCCACCCAGCGGACGGCGGCGCAACAGGCGCTGGGGCTCATCAATGGATCCCAAGAGCTCTCCGGAGGCGGCTTGGCCGTAGCGTCGGTGATGCGGCGTGCCGCAGGCACGTGGCGCCGTCCAGCTCAGACGCTGCGCCGGACGGCTTCGATTGGGGTCTGCATCGGCGGCGAGGAGTCCAGCTTCGTTCAAACCTCGCCGACCACCGGAACGTTCACGATCGAAATGTTCTACGACGTCTCGTGCCAGACGCCGGCTTCCACGTTCGTCTGGAATGCGACGCAGACGTCGGCTGTCTCATTCAATGGCCCCGGGAATGTGACGTATCAGGATCGCTCGGGCAACGTGATCGGGTACGCCAACTTCCAGCTCTCGGGCGCGTTCACTGACATCACCTACACGCAACTTGCGCAAGTCTCGCTCGACATCACCTCGCTAGCGCAATCGGTGGGCGGCCCGTCGTTGGGGAGCTTCGCCATCGCGTGCGGACTCGGCTCTCAGGCGAACAGCCTCAACTGTGGCCTCGGAGCGGTGGCGAACGTCGCGTCGCTCTCGACGTCGTACGGCGCCACCCTGGCGTTGAGCGGCACGGGGACCGTGTCGGGGTCCGGCACGAACGTGCGGGTGAATGGCTCGGCGCAGGCGTTTGAAGGCACGCTCGGCGGGCTCTCGCTCTCCGCCGGAACGTTCCCGACGTGGGTCATTACGGGCGGG